>LZQR01000087.1_pt1 | contig 24210 bp, 38 predicted proteins | sample 768601 | NCBI WGS metagenome assembly LZQR01 (sample SAMN05207299, study PRJNA324521) | oil field metagenome | isolation source: sample BH-FW-24 from oil reservoir | place: India: Bombay High | collected 2015-12-04
GACACCGCTATCCAGCCTGACAACGAAGCTGAGGCCACTCAGAAATTATAGATCAGGCTGAACTATTGGCGGATAAGTGGGCTTTTGAGGTATAGCTAGGGCAAAATGATGGCGATGATAAAGGTACTTCTAAGCGACACCGCTATCCAGCCTGACAACGAAGCTGAGGCCACTCAGAAATTATAGATCAGGCTGAACTATTGGCGGATAAGTGGGCTTTTGAGGTATAGCTAGAAAATGCCAGTTTTGTGCTATCACATTGCTCAGAATCTTAAACCAAACGACCTCAGTACCACGGGTGCTGAGGAGGGGAATTTATCCGTTCTTAGTAAATCTGACCGGCCAGAATGTAATGGACTGAATCGCCACTAATTTACCAGACTCTTCTTTGTCACTAAGAAAATGTCTTTTGCTCATTTTTTTACCCAATCGGATTTCCAGTTTTTTATGGAGAATTAGGCAAAATAAGGTAAATTTTCTCCAATTTTCAAATGTGAGAATTGTGAAAAATTTGTTTATTTACATCGGTTTATCTATGGTAAGACAGGAAGAGCAAGGAGTGTGTGAAAGGATTTTCAATCGCTCTACCGACTGAGCTATGTGGCCTGAATTAATTCGGCGTATTGTATAGACAGCCTGGTGAGCTGTCAAATTTTTTATAGTATCTTTTTAAACACGGGTAGATTCAGTAGGAAAAGGGGGCTTTAAGTCGGTTTGGGGGCTTGGTTGAGTCAAGCGGGGTTAGGTCGCAGAGGTGTCTGCCAAATGGCGGTGCGTATTGGCGGGTGATTGTCATTTCTTTGCCGAGGGATTCTGTTAGAATTTGAGTTGGCTTGAAGACAGGTTTGGCCGCTGTTTGATTAGACTTAAAGCACGTTTGTTGGGTGAAGGAAATTTTATGAGCATTAAACACATTCCGGCGTCAGATTTTAAGTTGGCGGTGATGGATAGTTCGTTGCACACGCCGATAGCGGTTTTTTTACGGCCAGTTGGTGTGACCCGTGTCAGAAAGTTCTGGCGCTGTTGGAGGCAGTGGCAGAATCCTATGAAGGGCGCTTGAATATTGCTGTGTTGGATGTGGATGCGGACGATGTAGAGCCGGTTTTAGAGGCTTGTCAGGTGTCGTCTATTCCGGATGTTAAGTTGTTTCATCAAAAGGCGCTTGTGGCGCAGGCCAAAGGAGTGGTGTCTCGAGATCAGATAGATCAGTTATTGGCCCTTATGTGCCTACGCCTGAGCAACACCGTGTTCATACGCTTGAAAAGCAGGTTGAAGTGCTGTTGGCGGCCGAACAGTATGAGCAGGCGCAGCAGTTGGTGGAGGATTATAAAACCAATTACCCGTTGGATCAGGATGTGAGGATTATTGAGATTGCCATTGCGGTCAAAATGAATCTTTTGGACCTGGCTCAGCGGTTGATTGAGCAGTTGCCAGCGGCTTTAAAAGACAGCGAAAAAGCGCAAACGGTGATTCGTATGATTGATCAGCTGTCTCATCAGACGGTTCAATAACTGGGTGGATGGTTTGTTTCGTCAAATTCGGGTTGTCGGTTGTGTTCAAGGGGTCGGTTTTCGGCCGTTTGTTTGGCAGTTGGCTCAGCGTTTGAATGCTGAAGGTTGGGTGTTAAATGATTCGGAAGGGGTGCTGATTTATATCCACATTCAGCCAGCTCAATTGCCAGAATTTATCGACGCCTTGACGCAAGAGGCTCCGGCATTGGCGAAGGTGGAAAGAGTGGAGGTGACGGAAGACCTCCCTCCCGAGCTGATGGATAGATTAAAAGCGTGTTCTGGGTTTGAGATTGTGGACAGTCAAGCCGGAGAGATGAATACGGTGGTGCTGGCCGATGCGGCGACCTGTGATCAGTGTCGTTCCGAGATAATGGATCCTAACAATCGCCGTTACGGTTATCCGTTTACCAATTGCACCCATTGCGGCCCAAGATACTCCATTATTCAAGAGATGCCTTATGATTGAGCCAATACGTCGATGGTGGCATTTGAGATGTGTCCAGCCTGTCAGGCGGAATACGATCAGCCAGCCGATCGGCGCTTTCATGCGCAGCCGAATGCTTGTCCGGTGTGTGGGCCGCAAATTTTTCTGGCGGAAAAGGCGGTTTCAGGCGCTGATGCATCTGACCAGGCCTGGTCATTTCAGGATTTAACGGGATGGTCGATAATTGACCAGGCCTGCCGGTTTTTGCAGCAAGGCCAGATTTTAGCCATTAAGGGGGTGGGTGGGTATCATTTGGTGTGCGATGCCACAAATGACCAGGCCTGCCAGACGTTGCGTGCGCGCAAGCGGCGTCCAGCCAAACCGTTTGCGCTCATGGCCGCCGATCAGGAAACCATTGGCCGTTATTGCGAGGTGAGCCAGATGGCTCAACAGTGGTTGCATTCGGTGCAGGCGCCGATTGTATTGATGCCAAAGCACCCACACAATGATGGGGGTGAGGCCTTGTCTGAAATCATTGCCCCAGGTCAGTCTAAGCTAGGGTTTATGTTACCCAGCAACCCATTGCATATTCTATTGATGCACAAATGGCAAGCTTGCTCGGGCCATGGTGTGCTGGTATTTACCTCGGCCAATCCTTCCGGGCGTCCTCAGGCCTATTTGGCATCGCATGAAGCATCTTTATTGGATTTAGCCGATTATCTGATTACGCATAACCGTCCCATTGTTCGGCGTTTAGAAGATTCGGTTGTGTTGATTACCCCAGATGATGATTTTCTGGTGTTAAGGCAGGCGAGAGGGTTTTCGCCTGTGACGCTGAAGGTGCCTAAAGGCCTTGAAACGGGTGAGGTGAGGGTCGCGGCTGGGGGCGATTTAAAAAATGCATTGGCCGTTGCGCATCATGATCAGATTGTGCTGTCGCATTATTTGGGGGATCTGGCCAACTTTGAAGTGCAGCGTGCTTATGAAGACGCGTTGGCGGACGTGTCTCGATTATATCAATTGGTGCCTCAGGTGGTGTATACCGATCGACATCCAGGGTATTTTTCTACCGGTTTTATGAAGGAATTCTGTCAACGGCATGGGGTGACAAGACAGGCGGTGCAACATCATGAAGCCCACTTTAAAGCCTGTTTGGTCGAAAACAATATTGCCGACTCAGATACGTCTTATTTGGGCATTATTCTGGATGGTTTGGGCTATGGTTCCGAAAACCATTTTTGGGGGGGAGAGCTTTTGTATGGCCACTATCGTGGCGTAAAACGAGTGGCCTCGCTTCAGGCTAAGCCGCTGTTGGGCGGCGATAAGGCTAATCAAGAGCCTTGGCGGAATTTATATGTGTATTTAAGAGAACTTTCTGACCCAGCGGGCCTAGAAGGGGTGTTAAACGCCTATGGTCAGGTCGAAAGCATCGCTCAACTGCAGGCCAAGCCGCTGGATTTACTGGAGCAGATGATTCATCAGTCCATTAATGTGCCTATGTCATCCTCTATGGGGCGTCTGTTTGATGCGGTTTCGGCCTTGTGCAATCTGTGTTTTGAGAAGGTGACTTATGAAGGGCAGGCCGCCACCGAACTGGAAGCTATGTCTCCAGAGGTGGCATCGAGCGAAATCAAGCCCAAGGTTATGAATGTGAATGGGTGGCTGTGACGGATCCGCAGGATGAGCGTGCCTATGAACTTTCGGCCAGCTCTGTTTTTAAAGCCATTTTGCAGGATTTGCAGCAGGGCGTGTCGTTAGACGATATCGCCTGTCGTTTTCATATTGGCTTGGCCAATGCTTTGGTGGGACTGACGCTTCAATTACAAAGACACTATGCGTTTGATACGGTCGTTTTAAGTGGTGGAGTCTGCCAAAATGGCTGGCTGGTTTATTTAATGGAACAGGCCATGCCTAAAGAGATGACGGTGTTAAAACATCGCTGGTTGCCGGCCAATGATCAGTCTATTGCGATAGGGCAGGTGGTCAGTTTGAAAACGGAACCTCACCACTGAAATAGGCGTGCAAAAAAAGCCCCACTGTATTTGTGGGGCACAATAACGCGAGGAGGCTACTATAAGGAGTGGATGGGTTATCGTTTGTCTTTGAAGAAACGCCAACCATTGATCATGGTGCTGACCATGGTTTGACGAGACATAATGTCTTCACGCACCGCGACATAAACGTGGGCAATGACAAATACGGTGATAAACCATAGTCCAAAGCGATGCCATGTATGCACATCCTGGCTTTGACCAAACAATGGGATGACCCAGCCGAAAAGCGTATCTTGCCAGCTTCCAGGTCCGGTTCCCTCGGAGTAAAGTGCAAAGCCGGTAACGATCATAAAGATGGAACCTAAGACGAACATAAAGAACATGGCAAATTGCGCCATAGGGTTATGTCCCTCGTGTTTAGCCGGTTCTTTTTTTAAGAAAGCGTACCATTTCAGTTCGTCAATAAAGCCTGCCCACCAAGAGGTACGCCATACAGGAACATAAAAAAGCTCTCGGGCGTGTTTGTTGCCGACAAAGGCCCAGTAAATGCGGCCTAAGAAGCCAACCGTAAAGATATAGGCGGCTGAAAAGTGCAGAAAACGGATGGTTCCCATCAGGTAGTGATCCGACGCTTCACCACTTAGGTGGGTAAAGGGTTACCGATTAAATACCCTGTTATGGCCAGCACAAGAATGGCCAGCATATTGATCCAGTGCCATAGTCGAACAGGCGCTTCATAGACGTAAACCTTTTCGACACCGGCTAAGTTTTCATGACTCATTGTTGTTCTCCTTGAGGCTCTCATGGCGGTGCATGAGAGCCATTCGTTTTATCTAACTGTTACGGTGGCCATGTTTTCGCCCTCTTCACTCATGACATGAGTTGAGCAAGCTAAGCATGGGTCAAAGCTGTGCAGTGTCCGAAGGATTTCAACAGGCTGTTCTGGATTGGCCATAGGTGTTCCCATAAGTGAAGCTTCAAAGGCTCCGATATTGCCTTGCGGATCACGCGGCGAACCATTCCAGGTGGTCGGCACCACCGCTTGATAGTTTTTGATTTTGCCTTCTTCGATGACAATCCAATGGGCCAAAGCGCCTCGTGGGGCGGCCACTGTGCCAACGCCTTTGGCTTGCTTGGGCCAGGTCGCTGGATCCCATTTATCCGTGTTGGCGGTTGAGGTGTCACCATTTTTAATGTTGCTGATCAGTTTTTCATAGTCGTCAAGCATCATGTCACCACAATATTGTGATTCGAGGGCACGGGCGAGCGTCCGGCCAATGGTTGAGCTAAGGAAAGCTTTTACGTCAGTTACATCCGTGTGGTTAGGATCTAATAGACGGCATATCGCATTAAAACGGTCTAAAGAAGTGTGGACTTGGTTGATGACATAGTCCACGCCTTGGGCATAAGCAGGATATAGCGCGCCAAAGGCCCCACTTCAACCGCATGGCCGCGCCAGCGAGGAGATTTAATCCAGGAGTATTTTGCGGATTCATCGATTTCCGTAATGTTAGTTTGGCTGCCAACAGTTTTGTCACCCAATTGATAGTTTGGTTCGGTAATGCCATCCCATGGGTGAAGCCCTTTGGTTTCGTCTGGGTAGCTGTACCATGAGTGGCTGACAAACTCTTGAACCTGCTCAGGATCACGTGGATCCACAGGGTGAACAGTTGACCAGTCGCCACCAATAATGGCTCCACCGGGTAGCTGGTCAGTGGATTTGTCACCTTGAGCTTTCGGATAGGCACCATAATCCATGACATCTGTCGCTGACAGGCCGCCCCCATACATCCAATCTTTATAGAAGGCGGCTATGGCAATGACATCGGGGACATAAACATTGGTGTTGAATTGACGCGCTTGTTGAATTTTATCTTTAACGAAGTTCAAACGTTCCATATTGATGGGGGCACCAGCGGCCATGTCGCCGTCGATATTAATGGCACAAGGCACGCCACCAACCATATAGTTCGGGTGAGGGTTCTTCCCACCAAAAATGGCGTGAATTTTGACGATTTCTTTTTGGAAATCCAGCGCTTCTAAATAGTGTGTTACCGCCATTAAGTCCGCTTCGGGCGAGAGTTTGTACGCAGGGCTGTCCCAATAGCCGTTTTAAAATGCCCAGTTGTCCCGATTCCACAAATTTCTGAATGCGGGTTTGAATGTCTTTAAAGTAACCTGGGCTAGACAAGGGGTGATCCGGTGAGACAAGTTTTTGCAATTCGGAGGTGGCTTTAGGGTCTGCTTTTAACGCATTGACCGGGTTGACCCAGTCCAAAGCGTGTAGGTGGTAAAAGTGTACGATGTGATCGTGAACCTGTAGGGTCTTAGCCATGATTTCACGAATTAAAGCCGCATTTTCAGGAATTTCAATTCCTAGAGCGTCTTCCACTGCGCGAACAGAGGCCAGGGCGTGACAACCGGTACAGACGCCACAGATGCGTTCCACAAAAGCCCAAGCATCACGAGGATCTCGACCGCGTAAAATGACTTCCAGTCCTCGCCACATGGTGCCGGTGGATACGGCATTTTGAATGACATTGTTTTCATCCACGTTCACTTCACAGCGCATATGGCCTTCGATACGCGTCACCGGATCCACCACCACGCGACGTCCACTGTTGTTCATTTCATAGTTATTGGGTGTTTTTAAAATAGCCATTCTTATTCATCTCCTTTTTTTGAGAAGCTTTTACGGCACTCATAGCGGCGTGCGCTACAACAGCCGCGCCCACAACACCAGCGGCGGCTGTCCCAATTTTGTCCGCAGTGGACTCAATGCCAAAGGCATTCATTTCTGTATCGCGAGAGTAGAAGGAACCTTTATCCCAGAAGCCATCTTCTGAGCAGCCAATACAACCGTGTCCAGCTTGAATCGGGAAGGAGGTGCCTTCGTTCCAACGCACGGTTGAACAGGCGTTATAGGTGGTGGGTCCTTTGCACCCGACTTTATAGAGGCAATAGCCTTTACGGGCGCCTTCATCGTCCCATTCTTCGACAAACTGTCCGGCATCAAAGTGCGGACGGCGGTAACACTTATCGTGAATCCGTTGAGAGTAGAACATTTTGGGGCGACCTTGACGGTCCAGTTCAGGAATTTGATCAAAGGTCAGCATATAGGTAATGACTCCGGTCATGACTTCCGCAATAGGCGGGCAGCCGGGGACTTTAATAATCGGTTTATCGGTATCGGATAAGAATTTGTGTACCGGAGTCGCTTGCGTAGGATTCGGTTTAGCCGCTTGTACACATCCCCAAGAAGCGCATGAGCCCAAGAAATAATCGCTTTGGCATCTTCAGCCATCCATTTAAGCTGTTCGGTAAATGGTTTGCCCCCAATAATGCAGGACATGCCGTCTTGATTTAGGGGCGGGTTGCCTTCGACCGCTAGGATGTAGTTGCCTTTATATTTTTCTTTCACTTCATGCAAAATGGCTTCGGCCTGATGCCCAGCGGAGGCCATCAAGGTGTCGTCATAGTCGAGCGAGATCATGGAAAGAACAACATCTTTGGCTAGGGGGTGTGCTGAACGGATAAAGGATTCGGAACAGCAGGTACATTCTAGACCATGTAACCAAATAACCGGAGTACGGGGTTTGGTTTCCATAGCATGTGCAATTTTGTTGGCATAAGCAGGCCCAAGCCCTAGTGCGGCGGCCGTTAGGCTGCAGTATTTTAAAAAGCTACGGCGTGTAATGCCTTGTCGGCGCATGACTTCATAAAATGTTTCAACGGATGATGACATACAGGAGCCCTCTAATTAGTTTTTACATGTGCGCTTACCTTGTAGAAGGAAAGGACATGGGTTGTGAATAAGTCTCAGAATCTAAAGTCTGAAGATGTAAAGTAAGGCAAGCACTGGAGAGGCCAAGTAATGAAAGAACGTTTAATAACAAAGTGTTAGGTTAAAAAGCGGTCAAAAAACGACTCGTTATTGAAATAAAAGTTTTCGATAATTTTGTTGAGTGGAAACAAACTTTGCTGTGATGCGGAGTTTGGTTACAAAAAGTCAGGTTAATGTTTGTTTATCCCTAATATAGATAATTTTTATTGGTGTAAATCAAAATTAATTTGTAGCATTGTGAAAATAAGTTTACATATTGGTAATAAAGTGGAAAGGTTGTAAGGTGAAAACTTTAATACTGGGGATCGGAAATTTATTGTGGGCGGACGAAGGATTTGGTGTTCGTTGTGTGGAAACCTTAGATGCTATGTATGCATTTGAGGATTCGGTGGAGGTGATGGATGGTGGAACCCAGGGGATCTATTTGATTCATCATGTTCGAGATGCGAATAATCTGGTCGTGTTCGACGCGATTGATTACGGTTTGGAGCCGGGTACCGTTAAAGTGATTCGGGATGATGCGGTGCCTAATTTTATGGGCTGTAAGAAAATGAGTTTACACCAAACCGGTTTCAGGAAGTGCTGTCCGCGGCAAATTGATGGGGGCTATCCGGATCGCATTGCACTGATTGGTGTGCAGCCAGAATCCATTGAGGATTTTGGCGGCTCTTTAACACCGAAAGTGGAAGCCCAATTGGAACACTGCATTAAAACAGCAGTGGATTTGCTTCAGGACTGGGGAATTCAGGTTACCCGGCGTTCGGAGCCCAAGCCCAAACTGGTTCAAAAAGAGCTGGATAAAACCAAATATGAAACGGAGCGCCCGCCGGAAGATGTGGCGTTGCGTATTGGCGATAAACGGGTGCTGATGAACGGTCAGTTTAAGTTAAGAGAAAAGCCTTTGCATCAGGGAATCAGTAATGTCAAAAGCGTTCCGATTGATGGTCGCAAATTGTTTGAGAGTAAATAGCGATGTGTATTGGTATACCAATGAAATCGTTTCCTGTGAGGGTTCCGTGGCCGTCTGCCGTAACGATGAAGAAGGTCGGGATGAGTGGTAGACCTGTCTCTGATTGGTACGCAAAAGCGGGCAATTGGGTGCTGGTCTTTATGGGGGCGGCGCGAGAAGTCATCGACCCTGATCAGTTGGAAGTGGTGTTGCAAGCGCGAAAAGCGATGGCCGCCGCATTGAAAGGTGAGGATGTGGATGCGTTCTTTGCCGATTTAGTCGGTCGAGAACCAGAGTTACCCGATTTTTAAAGAATTCATGAGAGCCATTATTATGTCGAGAAGTTTAGTCCATCAAATTGTGAGCGAACGGGGTTACCCTGTATTAAACCAGGATAACTATGATGAATATGTGAACAGTCAACCGGTATCGGTGATTTATTTTGGGGGTGACCCCAAGCGTTATCCCGAATCCAATGACGTGATTGTGGTGTTGCCGGAGCTGGAAAAGGCCTTTAAAGGACAGTTTAGTGTGGCGGTCGTTTGTGAAGAAGATGAGCAGGCCTTATCGAAAAAATATGGCTTTAATATGTGGCCCGCGTTGGTGTTTCTGAAACAGGGTAAATATGTGGACATGATTACCCGTATTCAAGATTGGTCTGATTATATGCGGGAAATTCCAATTATTCTGGAAAAAGAACCTTCTTATGCCCCATCCATTGGGATTAGTGTACAAGCCGGTTAAAGGAAGAATAATATGAGTCAGTATGCAGAATTAGGCATTCCGGTCAGCGTTGTTGGGCCAGGTTCACAACCGGACGAAGAAGATGGTATGCAGTTGAACTATATGAAACTGCCAAATGATATGAGTGTGTTTCAACCGCCCATTATTTTGGACGACAAACTGGAATCCTATCCGGCTGTTGAAGCGCTGATGGAGCAGTTGATGAAGCTGTTGAATGACTTTAAAGAGGGCGATGAAGCGGTTCGTTTAACCTTCAGCACCTTTGATGAAAAGGATATTCAGTTTATTAATAAGTTTTTGGGTGAAGGGGAAGTGTCCATTGTTTTTAATGAACCTCATCGTCAATTACGCATTCAGGAAACCGTTTTAGCGGGTGTTTGGCGCCTTGCCGGACATGAGGATGGTCAGATTATTCAAGCCATTGAAGTGGGCACGGTTCCCGAGATGATTCGTAAAGACACTTTTTCACAAGCACAGTCGGCCATTACCCTGCCTAAAGAATTACCAGAAGGCATTATTAATGCGCCATCACTACTGACGGAATTGAGTGACAAGTCATTTGCCTATACGCCCGGAGAAAGTGCGCATATTATTAATTTGACCTTATTACCGCAATCGCCAGAAGATTTAACCATGTTGGGAGACTATTTGGGTGAAGGGCCGACGGTTTTTCTAAGCCGTGGTTATGGAAGCTGTCGAGTGACCTCTACCCATCTCAAGTACACCTGGTGGGTGCAGTATTTCAATTCGGAAGATAAGTTGATTTTAAACACCTTGGAAGTAGTGGATGTGCCATTGTGACACAAGCCTCACTTGAGGATATTCAAGAAAGCAGTCAACGCATCAATGAGATGGTTGAGTCGGTGAAGCAAAATGGCGACTAAACACTTTGAAGGGTCTTATCTGGGAGATGATTCGCAAATCTCAGATAACACTAAGATGGAGTGCAAGATCTGCTGGTATGTTTATGATCCTCAGCAGGGAGATGAATATTGGCAGGTGCCGCCGGGAACGCCGTTTACGCAGCTACCGAAAGAGTGGCGTTGTCCGGAGTGTGACGGAGAGAAAGACCAGTTTATGGTTATAAAGGATGACTAAAATGTCGAATGGATTTGATGCCAATGCTTGGGCGAATTTAATGCAAAAGCATTATGACACTGTTTATCAAAAATCCATGCAATCCATTCCGGTTTGCAATCCCGATATTGCCATTGAATTTCCGGTTTTGCACCCCATTGCCCCAGGTGCTTATTTGGGTGTGATGATCACACCTTGGTTTGTGAATGCCGTCTTTAAGCGTGTGGATGAACAGGGTAGAGATGTTCATAAAACACATTTTAAAGCCAAGGTTTCGGACACCATAACGCTCAGTTTTCCATCGGGACGTTATGAGTTTATTGTGAATTATCAGCCGGGTGTAGGGTACTTTTACACCTGTGCGCTCATGTCAGATATGCACGTTTTTGAAAGCCATAAGGTGGCGGTTGAATTTGCACTGACCTGTTTTAAATTAATGTTTGATCGAGAGGCCAAAGAGCAGACCAATCAACAACATGCCATTAAAAAAATCCAAATGGGGCAAGCGAAAGTGGTGAAAGGTGAGGATGGACAGGTCCAAGTGGTTGACCGGCCAGCTCCCAAAGCAAGCAGCACTGAAAGCCTGCAGAAGAGGTTGGAAGCGCCTGTTTCCAGAAGAGGGTTGCTGGGCTTGAAGGCGCTGGAGACAATGGCTTCAGAGGATCGGCAATGAGCTTGCAAGGTGTGGTACGAATTGAGCGTTTACCGCTCAAAGTGACCTCGCAAAGGCCATTTGAGCTGCAGCAGGTTTTGGTGGGCAAAAGGCCCCAACAAATTCATGAATTTGTTGGATTGGCTATAGTCTGTGCGGCCAGGCGCAAAAATTTGCTTCTGCGCTGGCGTTGTTTGAGCTGACGGATATTGAAAAAACACAGTCTCACCGCTGCGCGGGTGTGGAGATATTAAAGGAACACTATGTGTCTTTGGTGCAGCTGTTTAAAGCGTATGGCTTGTTGACCCCAGAACAGATTGGGCCCCTGTTGACAGGAGTGGGGCATTGGGTGATTGAGACCAGGACGACCTCATCACCGGACGCCTTTGTCTCCGTTCTTCAGCAAGTTGAGGCCGCTTTTGAGCGATTATTGGGTCAAAAACTGTCGGAATTTAGCCTTGAACGAAAAAAAGGCATGCCATCAGTGATGACCCTTCTAGCTGAAGCCAATGTTTTGCCGCCAATGGCTCAACAGATGGACTCCTTTTATGAGCAGCCGCAGATTATGCCCATGATGCTGCAGGCCTCGGGCTGGAGAAACTGGGTCATTCAGCAGCCTGGGAGAACAGCCTCTAGAGAATTCAGCGTTTACACGTATCAAAAGCGTTGAGCCTAAGCTGGGAGTTTTGGAACAGACGCAGCCGTTGATGGCTCGTGTGTTTGCTAGACTTTTGGATGTGCAAAGGGTGTTGGACGAGTTGTACCGTGGTTTACAGACACATTCGGTTTCGAATTCTTGGATGTTCGGAAGGCTCCAGAGCAATGAAACGGTGTTAGGCTGGGTTGAAACGGCCCGAGGGCGATTGATACACCTGGTCAAGCACAATCGACAAGATAAGGGCGTGCAAGATTATGCCATCTGTGCTCCGACGGAATGGAATTTTCACCCGAAAGGTGTGGTGCAGAGTTGGCTGAGTCAATTGCCGAAGGACGGACAATGGTGTCATCAGGCGCGTTTAATTGCGCAATTGATTGACCCCTGTGTTCCCATTGAGATGAAAGGATGTCAGAATGCATGAAATGTCGATTTGTGAAGGCATCTTGCTCACGTTAGAAGAGCAATCAAAAGTGCAGAATTTTAACCGGGTTAAGACGGTGTGGTTGGATATTGGTGCCTTTGCGGGGGTGGACATCCAGGCGCTGCGGTTTGGCTGGGAAGTGGTCACGCGAAATACCCTCGCCCATGACAGCCAATTGATGATTAATGATATTCCTGGCCAGGCCTGGTGTTTAGGCTGTTCAAGCACGGTGAATATCAACAATCGATACGATGATTGTCCCGTCTGTGGAAACCCTCGGCTTCAAGTGACAGGGGGCGAGGAGCTCAAAATTAAAGAACTGGAGGTGGATTAGATGTGTACAGTTTGCGGATGCGGTGAAGGAGAAGTGTCCATTGAGGGAGGCCATACCCATCATCATGGACATTCACACAGCCATGGTCACGGCCATGGTCATGCCCACACTCATGAGGCCAAACCGGTTTCAACAGAATCGGGCGATTTAGATTATGGCAAAGGCCCGGCTCATTCGCATGCGCCGGGGTTAAGCCAGAGCCGAATGGTGGAGATTGAGCAGAATATTTTATCTAAAAACGATGAATACGCGCATCAAAACCGACATCGGTTTGAACATCAGGGGATTTTGCATTAAACCTGGTGTCCAGTCCGGGATCGGGAAAACCACTTTATTGACCGAGACCATTGTGCGTTTAAAAGACAAGATTCCCTTGGCGGTCATAGAAGGCGATCAGCAAACGGTGAATGATGCCGATCGCATTCGACAAACCGGTATTCCCGCCATTCAGGTGAATACTGGCAAAGGCTGTCATTTGGACGCGCACATGGTGGGGCATGCTGTGGACCATTTAGCCCTTGCGGATTATGGGGTTCTGTTTATTGAAAATGTCGGTAATTTGGTGTGTCCCTCAGCATTTGACTTGGGCGAAGATCATAAAGTAGCTATTCTTTCGGTAACCGAAGGTGAGGACAAACCGATTAAGTATCCGGATATGTTTGCGGCAGCCAGCCTGATGTTATTGAATAAAGTGGATTTGCTGCCACACCTTAACTTTGATGTGGAAGCCTGTATTCGCTATGCGCAAAAAGTCAATCCAGACATTGAAGTGATTCAGGTGTCAGCCACAACCGGTGAAGGGATGTCAGCCTGGACCGATTGGCTATTGAGTCAGCGCAAAGCACGTTTGCAGGTTGAGCAATCCAAAATGAAAGCACGAATGACGGCTTTAGAACAAGCGATTGGAGTCTAAGATGTTACAGGAAAAACCCAGTGTTCTCGTAGTCGATGATGATGTGAAATCGGTTGAAACCATTAAACGTGCCCTAAAGCGCCATACCAATGTTTTTACCGCAACTTCGGCCGCGGAAGCCGAAGAAATTCTACGGGTGGAATACATTCAGGTGGTCATCAGCGATCACCGAATGCCTGGCGAAACGGGCGTTGAGTTTCTTGTGCGGGTCAAGGAAAAATGGCCGGAAGTCATCCGCATGTTGATTTCCGGCTATTCCAGCCTTGAAGACACCATCTCAGGCATTAATGATGCCGGAATTTATCAATATATTGAAAAGCCCTGGCAGCCAGAGCAACTGTTAATGGTGGTGCAAAATGCGATCGAATTGTATGAGCTGCAGCGAGAAACCGACTGTTGTCGTGAGCTTAAAGTGGCTCCGACCTTATTGGAAAGGAAATTGAGAACAAGCGCAAAGTGCTGACGCAAACCTATTCCTGTGACGACATTATTCGCAGCAAAGGCGGGTTGCTGGACAGGGCCATTGACCGACTTTGTCAAGTGGCCCATTATGACATGCCCATTTTGATCACCGGTAAATCCGGAACGGGTAAAGAGCTGTTTGCTCGAGCTTTGCATTACAACTCGCATCGGGCAAAAGGTCCCTTTTTGGCCGAGAACTGTGGAGCGCTTCCCGATCAGCTACTGGAAAGCGAATTATTTGGGTATAAAAAAGGTGCCTTTACTGGTGCCTATATGGACCATGTCGGCTTAATTGAGCAGGCCAATGGCGGCACGCTGTTTTTGGATGAAATTGGTGAAGTGTCACAAGCCTTTCAGGTCAAGCTGTTGCGCGTGCTTCAGGAAGGTGAAATTCGCCCGGTAGGACACACCAAACCAAGAAAAGTTGATGTGCGTATTGTCGCCGCTACCAATCGGAATTTAGAAGACGAAGTCAAAGCTGGGCGTTTTCGGGAAGATTTGTATTATCGTTTAGTTGGCTATGTGATTTATTTACCTGACTTATGTGAGCGTAAAGAAGACATTCCACTGTTGGCCGAACATTATTTAGACCAGCTGTGCCGTGAATATGGGCGTGAAAATCATGGCTTTACGGAAGAAACCATGAACTGTCTGATGCAGTATCGCTGGCCGGGCAATATTCGAGAGCTGCAAAATGAAATTGGTCGAACCTTTATGCTTACCCCAGAGGGCGAGCCGCTACGGGCGGAGTTTTTAACTCCGAGAGTGTTGCAGGCGGCACCGGAAGAAATGGAAATGGAAATGAATTGGATTTCCGGCGTGAACGGTTCCTTAAAAGAGAAGGTGGCACAGCTGGAAGAAAAAATTATTCGAGAATCCTTAATTCGGTTGCGCTGGAATAAAACCAAAGTGGCGGAAGAGCTGGGATTGTCCCGTGTTGGACTCAGGCAGAAAATGGAACGCTTTGGCATAGAAGAAACCGCAAAAACACCGGTGAAACCCGAGCCGGAGGACATGGCTGTTTAACAGCCCTTTAAAAAGAGAGAACAATATGTGTTTAGGTATTCCAGGACAAATTATTCAGATAACGGATCCAGACAACCAACTGGCATTGGTTGAGGTTTCCGGTGTGAAACGAGAAGTCAATGTCGCCTGCGTGGTGGAGGGTGGACAGCCAGTGGAAACGTGTGTTGGCGCTTGGGTCTTGGTTCATGTTGGGTTTGCCATGAGCCGCATTGACGAACATGAGGCGCAGAAAACCTTGGCGATTCTTGAAGAACTCGGCAGTGTTCAGGAAGAACTTGAAGCTATGCAGGAAAGCGATGCCGCCTTGCGTGTTTAAGCTGGTGGGCCGTTTTCGTTGGATTTAAATACAGGTTGGATTAAGCGGCCTCTTAGGATTTAAGCGAAAAGCCGTGAGGGTTTTTGAACAGAGTAGGGGCCCGACGCGTGGCGGGAAGCCACAGAAAAACAGGTTGAAAATAATGAAATATGTAGATGAGTTTCGAGACAGTGAGCAAGCCCGTAATATCGCTCAGAATATTCGCGCATTGGTCAAACAACTAGGCATACCGAAAAAGAACCTTTGCAGTTTATGGAAATCTGTGGCGGGCATACACACTCCATTTTTCGCTATGGGTTAACCCAGTTTTTGCCGGACGAAATTGAGTTTGTGCATGGCCCAGGCTGTCCAGTGTGTGTACTGCCCATGGGCGTGGTGGATGACTGTGTGTCGATTGCTGAGCGTGAAGGGGTTATTTTTACTACCTTTGGGGATGCGATGCGCGTACCTGGATCGAAAAAAAGTCTGTTGCAGACCAAGGCGGAAGGCGCTGATATTCGCATGGTGTATTCGCCATTGGATGCCTTGCAAATCGCCAGGGCAAACCCGGATAAAGAAGTGGTGTTTTTCGGTTTAGGCTTTGAAACCACCATGCCCAGTACGGCGATGACGGTGTTACAGGCCGATAAGGAAAAGCTGGATAACTTTAGCCTCTTTTGTAATCACATCACCATTATTCCCACCATTAGAGCCATGTTGGAATCCCCCGGGATGCGATTGGATGGCTTTTTAGGGCCAGGGCACGTCAGTATGGTAATTGGCACGCGTCCTTATGAATTTATTGCCAGAGACTATCATCGACCTTTGGTGAATTCGGGGTTTGAACCTTTAGATATTTTGCAGTCTGTGTATATGTTGCTTAAGCAACGTTTGGAAGACCGCTGCGAAGTGGAAAACCAGTATAAACGCATTGTGCCCCCCGAGGGAAATAGGGTAGCGTTGCAATCTATTGAAAATGTATTTGAATTAAGACCTTCGTTTGAATGGCGAGGTTTAGGGTCGATTGATCATTCCGGTGTGCGCATCAAGTCTCGATATGCGCAATACGATGCCGAGCTGAAATTTGATCTGCCCAAACTTAAAATTGCCGATCCGGAAGCAGCTCAATGCGGTGAAGTGGTCACCGGGGCGATTAAACCACACGAATGCCAACTGTTTGGGAAATCCTGCACGCCCGAAACGCCGATAGGTGCGTTGATGGTGTCCACAGAAGGCGCCTGTGCTGCGCATTACCACTATGGACAGGTTGAAATTCCCTTATCGGAGGTTGGCAGATGACAGAGATAGACACCCTTCAAAAAGGCTTGACCGAGCGTTTGGGAACGGAAGTGATTACGCTGGCACACGGTAGCGGCGGTAAAGCGATGCAGAAGCTGATTGATCAGGTGATTCTAGCGTTTTTTGGCCAACCTAATGCGGGGCCTTTGGAAGATCAGGCAATTTTGGATTTATCGGCTTACCCAAATCATTCCGTGGCCTTGACGACCGATTCCTATGTGGTCACGCCCTTGCACTTTCCTGGCAGTAGCATTGGACATCTGGCTGTCAATGGTACGGTCAATGACCTGTCGGTATCGGGTGCCATTCCGTTGTATCTGACCTGCGGCTTGATTATCGAAGAAGGCCTGTTGTTTAAGGAACTCATTGATGTTTTGGCGGATATGGCCAAAGCCGCCCAGCAGGCCAAGGTGAAAATTGTCACAGGTGATACCAAAGTGGTGGATCGGGGCAGTTGTGACAAGCTGTTCATTAATACGGCGGGGGTCGGAGTGGTGTCCAAAGATGTGGATATCCGTATCCCGAATATCCAAGTGGGCGACAAGATTCTTTTGAACGGCGATATTGGTGATCATGGTGTGGCCATTTTAGCCGCTCGTGGAGAGTTGGATTTGCAGACGACCATTCAGTCGGACTGTCAGCCGTTAAACGACCTGATTCAGACACTTTTGTCCGCAGGCCTTCCGATCAAAGCCATGCGGGATGTCACCCGAGGCGGGGTAGCGACTGTTTTGAATGAATTTGCACAAGGCAGCCAATTGGGTATTCTCATTCAGGAAGGTCAGTTGCCAATGAAGTCGGAAGTGCGCGGCGTGTGTGAAGTGTTAGGCTTGGATCCGCTGTATCTGGCCAATGAAGGCAAGGTGGCGGTAGTGTTGCCTGCGGATTATGCCGATTTGGCGCTGGAACAGATGCGTCGCCATCCGGCGGGTCAGAATAGCCATATTGTGGCGGAAGTGGTTGACGATCATGCTGGCCGTGTGGTGATGCAGTCAGACTTCGGCGGCAAGCGAGTGGTGGATATGTTAGTGGGCGAGCAGTTGCTAGAATCTGTTAATGGAGCATTGGGATGGAATTTGGTTTATTAGTGATTTTCTTTTATGGCATCTTGCACGCTTTCGGGCCGGATCATTTAACTGCGATTGCCGATTTTGCTATTGGTAAAGACCGTAAAAAAACGCTCATGATAACGGCGGGCTTTGCCCTTTCGCATGGGCTGACCCTGTTTGTTTTTGCCAAAATTTTGCAGACTTTTGATGTGCCCGAAGCGCTTTTGCAGTATGGGGATGTCATTGCGTCCAGCGTGATTTTGGGGATAGGAGCTTATTTGTTATGGATGGTTTTGGCCAATCGTATCCACCTCAATAAACATATGCATGGCGATCAGGAACACGTGCATATTTGGTTTGGACAAAAGCACAAACATGATACGCCAGCGCTGGATAAGACGGCCCTGGCTTCGGCCATTTCGGTAGGGGCTTTAATGGGCATCGGTGGCGTCAGAGGCATGCTGATTACCTTGGCAGCTCTATCCGGTCAGGTGGTGAATTTCTGGATGGTCGTGAGCTTTCAGCCGGCCTGTTCTTAGTGTTTATGATTTTGGTTTATTGATCGCGGTGATCAATGACAAGTTATTAACGACCCAAAAAATGTTCGCACTATATTCAGTTTAGCTGGGCTGGCGTCCATTCTCGTCGGTGGAAAAATGTTGCTGGGTTAGGTGTGGCGATTTAAAGGTCTTTTGAGTATTTTTTAAGATGAGTGTTATGTTATGAAACAAAGTTCTTGGTTAAATTTACCCAGTTTATCTCTCCCAGTGAAAGCACTGTTTACCGGTTATATCTTTGTTGTGGGGTTGGGGCTATTAATGCTGGAGGCCAAATTATGATGACGCATGCATGGCCGATGGTAAGTTTGGTTTATCGGTGGATGATATTGTTTACAGTTATTATGGCAATCGACACGGTTCCAAACTCGAGAGTAAATTAAATGGCTCTATGAAGGAACATGCCACGCCAGAGGAACGGCTGACGATGATTAAATGGGCGCGCAACGGTGCGGATAAAGCCGAATGGCAAACCACCATTAAACCGATTGTCGATGCCAAATGCGCCATGTGTCATGCTCACATGCCAGGGCTTCCCAATATTACCCGTTTTGAGGAAATCCAAAAGGTGGCGGCCACGGATAAAGGGGCGAATATCAGCTCACTAACGCGTGTTTCTCACATTCACCTGTTTGGGATTTCATTTATCTTTTTCTTTGTCGGGTTGATTTTTTCCATGGCGGTGGGCTTTAAACGGATCATTAAAGCGATCATTATTTTTATTCCGTTTGCCTTTTTGATTTTAGATATTGCCTCTTGGTGGTTAACCAAATGGAATCCTAATTTTGCCTATTTCGTCATTATCGGGGGCTTTGGTTACAGTGTCGCCTCGGCCATTATGCTGTTTACCTCGTTATATCAGATGTGGATTATGCCGTTAAGAGGCCAATCGTCTTCTGAAAACACCTGGAAAGAAACATTATAAAAGCGCTTTTCAACCGCCTGCCGACGAGGTTCGTCGGTTTAGGTAGCCAGGTTGGATGGTCGGAAAAAGCGTTTTATCAGCAGTGTCAGTCCAAACCCAGAGAAGGCGCTGATCACCCAAAGCCACCCATGTAGGCTGCCTGAAATAATGGCGCTGAAAAACCCGCCAATATTACACCCAAATGAAAGGGTGGCGCCATAGCCTAATAACAAGCCAGCAACGAGCAGTCGCATACTGGTGGTGAATGAAATATGGCCAACAGGACGGGTGAGTTTAGGCCAAGTTTTATGGGTGATCATCTGTTGGGATAGACGATAACTGGCCACTCCAGTGAACATGCCAAGGGTGGTCAGGACAATGGTATCCTTTGACCAGGCCTGGGCTAAAGCGGCTTCATGGGTGGCGGAGAACTCCCAAAACTCCCATTCAATGGGCAGGTCGAATTGCTGTATCGCAAGCAGGCCTAATTTGGGAAAAATCCAGCTGATGGCCCAGGGGTAGGCGGATAAGATCAAAATCGTCAGGTTTAAAAGCACCAACCAAAAGGGCGCCCAAAAAGTCGGGGCGATTTGACGCCTGTCATGGACGCCTGAGAGGTGAACAAGGGAGCCACCTGAGTGTGGTGGCGTTTTTCATATTGAATCAGCGCCCAATAGAGCAGTGTGATAATGGCCAGGTGAATCACTAGTCCTAATGTCCAAGGCAGGTCGGTGGCTAGGGAAAATCGGCCCCAGGTGTTAAGGCTTAACCAGATCTCCAGATGTGAGGCGGCCAAGGTGCCACCGATGATCATCCAGAGAAACACCCAGTAATAGCGCATTTTAAATTCGCCCAGTAACCGTATGGTTCCGGATGAACAGCTGTTTGCTAAGGCCATGCCAATGCCAAAAAGAAAGGCACCTATAGCGACATTGAGGCCAATGGGACGAATAGCCCCACTTACGGGCAAGCCCCATTCAGGCAGCAGATGGATGGCGGGGAAAAACACCAGTGCTCCTAAGGCCAAAAGCCATAGGTGGCAGCGGGTGCCCAGGGTTTTTTGTTCCATCCAGAACTGTCGCCAATAGCCAGTAAAGCCAAAATGAAAATGGATAAAGACCAGCCCGATTAAAAATCCAGTGATAAACAGCTTTCCATAATGATCCGAAACAGCCCAAGCGGTCAGCAAAAGGACGGTTAGGAGAACAGGTGTTCGCCATGGTTTGATTTGGGGGAAGCTGTGATAAAGTGTAAAAATCATATTTAATCTCCTCAAAGGTTTATGAGGATTTTAGGGGGAATTCAACCCTGAGTGATTGATGAATATAGATACCACCATCTCTTCATGAGATGATGGCCGTTGAATTGACATGATTGAATGCAAGGAAGGCACTGTGACGCTTACGCAAGCTAGGCTATTAGTGGAATTGTTTAAAAACAATTTGAATGTTTCTTTAGCGTCTGAAAAATTGCATATTGTTCAGTCCGCCGGCAGCCGGCAGTTAAAGCGGCTGGAGGAAGAGCTGGGCTTTCCGCTGTTTATCCGCAAGGGGCATCGACTCAAGCGTTGACTCAGGCGGGCAAGCAGGTGCTGGAGCAGGCTCAAATGATGTGTTTGGCCGAACGTAATATCAAGATGCTGTCGGATTCGGTGAATCCGAATGTCGCGGGAACTTTGCGCTTGGGAACAACGCATACTCAGGCACGGTATATTCTTTCTGAAGTGTTGATGGCTTATAAAAGTGACCATCAGCAGGTGAAATTGCACATTGAAGAAAGCTCGCCGGAAAAACTTTATGCGTCTCTGCAGCATGACCGGGTGGATATTGCCATTTGTTCGGAGGTGATTGCCGATCAGATGGATCTGGTGTCCCAAAAAGCCTATGAGTGGGAACATGTGATGATCGCTCCGAAGCATCATCCCATTTGGTGCAGACAAGTGTCTTTGGTCAGCTGTATAGCCTATCCGGTGTTGTCTTATATGAAAGGGTTTGCTCATAGTGACAGGGTGTTGCAAGCATTTAGAGAAATCCATCCTGGGTTTGAATTTGAAATTGCCGCCTCCGATGCAGACGTGATTAAAACCTATGTCAAAAACGGTTTTGGTCTGGGCATTATTGCTGAAATGGCGTTAGAAAAACAAGATCAACAGTATTTTAAAATCCATCGATTAGGTGCCGAAATCGGCTATTCGGCGACCTATTATGCTTACTTGAAAAAACGCCTATTGCCGCCCTATATGGAAGCCTTTCTGGATCGCTTTCTTCAAACTGTTCGCCATCGGTTTCATGGGGCGCCTGGTTCAATGGACGGTACACACCATACAGGGGTCGAATGAGCGCACAATGTGCTGAACAGAAACGGGACTGGTTTCATCTGGGCGCTGTATGGCACCCACCAGGGCCTGTTCTAATGGTCCGGGGGTTCCTTGCTGATCTCGTGGGGAAAAGTTCCAAGTTGTTGGCGCAATGACTTGAAAATTCTTGATGACGCCATCTTCCAATTCCAGCCAGTGTCCTAAGCTACCCCGGGCGGCTTCGATGAGGCCGATACCACGATTGGACTGAATCTCTCCAGGCGCCAGACAAAAAACCTGCTGGGATGTGAAACCGGTGCTTAACCACTCTTCGGTCAGGGTGAGCATTTTGACCAGCTCATACACGCGAGCTACTATGCGGGTATAGACCGTGCTGCCGTATTGAGTCATTAAGTGATGAATTAAAGGGGTTTGGTTGACCACTTGTCTGGCCAAAGAACCCACTTCTACCACCTGGCCATTTAATCTGGGCGCTTTACACCAGCTATAGGTATTGGGTTTGTCGATATCCGGCTCAGTGGTGGATTTCCATGGCGTCGCACTGGCCGCTCCCTGGTAGTGGGAATGACTGATGTCTTCAGTAATGGCATTGGGTTTGATATCGCTAAGTTGTCCCTTGTCATACAGGCCTGGTGAAAAGGCTAAATTGTCCGCTTGCGGAAAGCTGCCATAGCTCATCAGTCTTCCCGGGCTTTTCCCACACTTTCTAGGTGAAGTGAATGGGCGGCTTCACAAAATAGGGCCAAGTCCGATTGAGCCACGGATGGGCGGGATAACCATTGGTTAAAATCCAATTCGTTTTCCAGTTCTAGAAAGTGTTCTAGGTGATCTCCAATTAAATGGGTTTCAAGAAACTGCCGTAATTTTCGAGCCATTAAATGCAGTTTGGTGGTTTCATTGTCTGAAATGGCCCGGCTGGTTCCGCCTGGCTGAATGGCCAGTGTATGCGGCCAGTGACCGGCCAGTGTGCCCATCATTTTTAACCAGTTGGCACGAGCTCAATGGCTCGGCGAGTGGCGGTTCCTGAAACCGATTTAAAACGTTCTTCCATGCGATGGAACCAGGGCGCATCACGATAGGTTTTCCGGGCAAAGTCGGGCATAAAGAACAGATAAAAATGGGTTAAGAGGTCGGCGACATTTTCATTGGCCAGCATTAAGTTAATAGCTTTTGACCATTTTCGGTTGGCGTCAGGCCGTAAATTTGTGACAGTGCTTTGGCCGCGGCTACCGATTGTGATACTGAACAGATGCCGCAATAGCTTTTGACCATTTTCGGTTGGCGTCAGGCCGTAAATTTGTGACAGTGCTTTGGCCGCGGCTACCGATTGTGATACTGAACAGATGCCGCAAATACGAGGGGCATAGACAAGCACATCACTGGGGTTTCGTCCTAAGAGCATGGTTTCAAAACCTCGGAAAAGGGTCGGTTTAATCCAGGCCGAGTGGACCCGGTTGTCTGTCATCTCTAATTGGACTTCTAAATCGCCCTCTACACGGTTAAAAGGGCCCACAATAATACGACTCACAGTTTTTCCTTTTAATTTGAGGACTGATGACAATATGATCTTCCGTTGCGTTTTCTTTTAACCGCTTCGGCGTGGCGGATTTGGCCAGAGTTGAGAGGGCAATAAACCAGGCTTTCGGCATATCCGTGGGTAAGCCAACGGGGATGTTGCCTATTTCGGGGTTTCCTGATAGGCGTGGTTGAGGTGCCCAAAATCTGGGGAGGTGCAATCAATGCAGGGATAGCCACCATTAGTGCAGGAACCGTTTCCATTCCAAGGGCGTTCATTGCAATCGGCATGCGCTACTGTGCCCACGCAGCCCATGTTTTCCATCATGCACCCTAGGTCAGACGGTTTTACCGAACTGGCTTTGAATTCATAATATTCATTGCGATTACAGCCATGATGCACCAATTTATCGGCATAAAACCGGGGGCGATTGAGCGGGTCCAAATCGTCCGCTGTAAGCTTGCCGGCGGTGATTAGCTGAATGGTTTCCGCCACCCAGGCCGGGTGAATGGGGCAGCCGGAGACATTAATGACGGGTAAACCGGCTTGGGATAAAAAGTCAGAGGGCAAAAACCCTCCAGAAAGGTTTTGGGTGTATTGCAGACCTGTGGCATCGGTGATATTGTCGCCGGAGGCGGTAATGCCGCCATAAGCGGCGCAGGTGCCAATGGCCAGAATATAGCGAGCCTGTTGGCTTAGCCGTTCAATTAAGTCTTTGCCGGGCATGTCCAGGCCTGAGACCATATGATAGCGACCGCTTCCATTGGGGCCAAGAATGACGGAGCCTTCCAGGCAAAAAATGTCCAATGGGATATGGCCGTCCATAACCTCTTGCAGAAGCGTTTGGGTTTCGTCTGCTGAGTGTTCCGTTAACGAGGGATGCCATAACCAGGTTAAGTTCATTTCCTGTGACCAGCTCAGTAGGTCCATCTCTTCTAAGCCCAGAAAAGACAGTGTACACCCACTGCACCCGCCGGACTGCATCCAAAGAATATTCATGGTGATCACCCTCGTTTGGGAAGTTTAATTTCAAATACTGCGCCACCGTCCGGTTTGTTCCAGGCATCCAAAGACCCATGCATATTTTCAATGATTTGATGGCTCATGCTAAGGCCTAATCCGGTGCCTTTTCCGACCTCTTTTGTAGTGAAAAAAGGGTCAAAAATATTCGGCAGCCTGTCTTCTGGAATGCCTTGACCATTATCCCGCACCTGAATGATGATTTCGTATCGGAAGCAGTGAGTTTGACACAGATTTTTTTATC
>LZQR01000088.1_pt1 | contig 24149 bp, 29 predicted proteins | sample 768601 | NCBI WGS metagenome assembly LZQR01 (sample SAMN05207299, study PRJNA324521) | oil field metagenome | isolation source: sample BH-FW-24 from oil reservoir | place: India: Bombay High | collected 2015-12-04
GAACCAGATAGAGGAAGCGTTCGTTGGTATCGATCACGATCGTACCGGCCTTGTGCGGGCCGTCATAGTTCACGATGGTCGGCAGGAACTGCGGTGCAAGCGGTGCCGTCGCTCTGAACCAGATAGAGGAAGCGTTCGTTGGTATCGATCACGATCGTACCGGCCTTGTGCGGGCCGTCATAGTTCACGATGGTCGGCAGGAACTGCGGTGCAATCTGCCGCGACTGCGGGGCTCGTGCCTGGCGTTGCGGCTGCTGACGGACCGGCTGCTGGCGGGGAGACCACCAATTGGCGCGGCGCACCTGCGGCTGTTGCTGCTGGACACGTGGCCGTTGCACACGTTGCTGCTTGAACTGGTAGCGCTGCGCCGTCGAACGCCGCTGGACCTGGGGCTGCAGTTGCAGCATCCAGGGTTCTGTCAGGTTCGGGCTGAGCACGAGCGGCGGTGGCGAGACCTGGCCCGCGGTTGCCGGAGTGCCGGAAAGGCCGGTGGAAAGAACCAGGACACCGGCAAACGCGAGAGCCTTGGGAAACATATTTCGCAGCAGCAACATGGCAGTACTCATCAACTTGTCATCGACCACGTTCAGCGGCCTTTTACAGCCGCCGGTTAACGGATTGGCAAGGATGATAAGCAGCTCAGGCTGTTGCAAAGATGAATCCGGCGCACGGAAATCAGGTAATCTTTTCTTATGGTTAGTTGTTGGTTGAGGAACAGGCTTAATGAAATCCTAGGCGCTTCGGTTGCCGCCGGATTAACCTTTGAAGGTGGTTTGAAAAGACAAAGCTTTCCGCGATTCCTTGGTTAACGCACGCGCCTTCTGGCATCGCGCGCCACCAGCGGCAGGATCGGCCGGGTCTGCTGCATCGACATGCCCGGTTTGATACGCGGATCGTAAAGCATGTTCAAAATGATCTGGTCAAACACCGTAAATCGGCTGTGGCGCGAGGAATCGTTAAACACCGAATGGGTGAGCTGCTCGTCGTCGTTCATCGGCCCCAGCCCCTGCAGAAGCTCCTCGACAAGACAGCGCTTGAAAAGAAATTCGCCTTCGTCGGAAACGATGACTGCCGCCGAGCGCTTGATGCCCTTGCGGCCGGAAACGACACGAACAAGGCACCTGCCTGGAACCCGGGCATGTTCGTTCTTGTAGATGTCCTTTTCACCACCGGTTCATACTGAGCCCGGTCGACCACATAGATCTCGAAATTCGCCTTGGCCGGATCGTTCGTAACGCCGGTCTCAATCCGCCAATGCGGTTGTCGATTTCCTTTATGAAGCGATGGACCGTCTGTGTCCTGTCGCGCGCGGACAGGTTATGGACGTAGAACAGGACCGGGGTGGTGAACTTCTTGACCAGATAGGGACGCCAGCTCCAGCTGCGGTACTCCAGCCCGAATACGGTCTTCTCGAATCCTTCCAACAGCTCTTCCGTTGAAAAGGAATCGTTTGCGCCCGAAGGGGAACTCAGCGTGATCGAGGCCGTAAGAAAGAGCAGGCAGGTCAAAAGGATGCGCAGGAAATTCATCTAGGTCAAAGCACCGTTTGCAGCCACATTGGCCTGAGGGTCATGCCTGATCATGCGCGCAGCAGTTCGTTGTCAATCTGCGCGAGGATAACCAAAGCGCCGCCGCGAGGAAAGCCAAGAAACCGTTACCAAACACCAAATTATGCCGTAAGGCGCGCCAAGCATTGAAAAAACAATTCTTTAAACTTCCCGCGCTATAAGGGTCGGTATTGCGATTTAAGAAAGCCTGCAGGGGCGGGGAACGGGAGTAGGCATGGCCGCGGTGAAAAGATCCTTTCGAGCGGAAAGCTTGATACGCATGAATTCCGGGGCAAACGAGAACCCCGCCTATGCCGAAGAACGTCGTCACCAGGAAGTCCTGGCAGAGATCGCCAGCCTCAAATCCATGCTGAAAAGCGGACCGGACCAACAGGCACCGCTTGATCCGGAAGCCATGAGCGCAAAGTTCATGGCCGAATTCCGCAAGGAACTGTCCGAGGCCGCCAAGCTGAAGGTTGAACTCGACGCCATCTACGAGGCAATCGCCCAGACAAAGCGCGAGATCGCGACGCTGCATCACACCACTGGTTCCAAGGGCGAGGAGATGACCCGGGTCACCAACGAGCTTGACGCCGTGGTGATCGGAACGGAAGGGGCGACCGAAACGATCCTGGCGTCTGCCGAGTTCATCGACGAGACCGCCAACACGCTGTCCGCGCGACTTGGCAAGGAAGACGCTGAACTTGCAAACGACATTCAGGACAAGGTCATCCAGATCTTCGAAGCCTGTAACTTCCAGGATCTGACCGGCCAGCGCATCACCAAGGTGGTATCGACGCTGCGGTTCGTCGAAGACCGCATCATGCAGATGATGGATATCTGGGGTGGCATCGAAACCTTCAAGGATATCGAAGTCGAGCAGCGCGAACTGAAGGAAGGCGACGCTGCCCTTCTCAACGGTCCCGCACTGGAAAGCGACATCGATGTGGCGACCCAGGACGATATCGACGCCCTGTTCGCCTGAGAAAGGTCTCTGGCCTTTAAAATTCGAAACCCGGCCGGCCTGGCCGGGTTTTTGTTTTTGAAGCCGGCTCGCATTTCGGGTTGCTTCCAGGTATCGGGGAGGGTACCAAGGTAGGAACAAACAGTGAATATCAAGGTGGCGTATGGCAGAGCAGAAACCGGCGGAAACGGCAAAAGCGGAACGCGATCCGGTAACAGGTCTGCTGCTGGGCGAGGACGACAGGAACCGCTGCTGGTGGCATGGCGGTCTGGAGGACTACCAGCGCTATCACGATACGGAGTGGGGCTGGCCGGTTGACGAGGACAGGCGTCTTTTTGAGAAAATCTGCTTGGAAGGGTTCCAGTCGGGCCTGTCCTGGCTGACCATCCTGCGCAAGCGCGAGGCTTTCCGGGCAGCTTTCGCCAATTTCGAATTTGAACGCGTGGCAGAGTTTACCGAGGCGGATGTCGAACGCTGTCTGCAGGACAGCGGCATTGTCCGTCACCGCCGCAAGATCGAATCCACCATCAACAACGCCCGGCGGGCACTGGAGCTGAGGCAGGAGTTTGGCACGCTTGCCGCATACTTCTGGTCATTCGAGCCGAAACGGAAAACCGGCCTGAGACGCTGGACTTCGCCACGGCAAAGACCCTGGGCAAGACGGCCGAAAGCACCGAGCTCTCCAAGGATCTCAAGAAACGCGGCTGGAGCTTTGTCGGCCCGACCACCGTCTATGCTTCATGCAATCCATGGGCATGGTCAACGACCACCTGGAAGGCTGCTGCTGCCGAGACGTGGTGGAAGCAAAGCGAGAAGCTCTGACACGGCCTGTGAAAGCGTAAGAGCCAATTGTCCAGGAAGACCCGCTTGAGATTGACCCGGCCGCGCAGATAGTTCTGCGTCAGGCGCGTCCAGCGCGCCGCGACCTCCTTGGGGGCCTTGGCGAAGCCATAGCCGGGCAGGTCGACGATGCGCAGCCGGCCATGCATGTCAAAGAAGTTCAGCTCCCGCGTGCGGCCCGGCTCGGTCGAGGCGCGCGCCAGCTGCTTGCGGCCGGTCAGGGCGTTGATCAGCGAGGACTTGCCCACGTTCGAACGGCCGGCGAAGGCCACTTCCGGCACATGCGTGTCGGGCAGGGTGTCCATGGACACCACGCCCAGCATGAAGTCGATCTGGCCCGAGAACAGCTTGCGGCCCGCCGCGAGACGGGCCGCCTGTTCTGCCTGGGCTTCGGGAGAGGGCTCGGTCAGGGCCGCCTCCTATTTCTTCTTGCCGCCGCGCGGTTTTTCGCTGCGGGGTTGGAGCTGACCCGGCGGCCGGTCGGCGCGGGCTTGGTCTCGGTTGCGGTGTCAGTCGGGGTCTTCCCGTCTGTCGCCGCATCATCGGCGTTGGCGTCATCGGCCAGGTCGCCGACAGCTTCCTCGACCTTGCCTCAATCACCTGATTGGTGGCGGTCGGGGTGTCCTCGCCCTGGTATTTGGCGGGCACGGCCTTGCCGGTCAGCTTTGAGCGCAGCTTGAAGAAGTTGCGATCGAGCTCGGTCACCACGCCCTGACGGCGCATGATCAGGTATTGCTGACCGATGGTCAGGGTGTTGTTCCAGGACCAGTAGATGATCAGGGCCGCCGGGAAGGGCGCCATGATGATGGTGAAGATCACCGGCATGAAGGCGAAGATCTGGCGCTGGATCTTGTCGGCGGGCGGCGGGTTCAGCGATTGCTGGGCCCACATGGTCACGCCCATCAGGAGCGGCCAGACGCCGATCGCCAGGATCGGGCCGACAATCGGCAAACCTGACGGATCATAGGGCAACAGGCCGAACAGATTGCCGATCATGGTCGGATCGGGCGCGGACATGTCCTGGATCCAGCCGAAGAAGGGCGCATGGCGTGCATCGAGCGAGATGAACACCGTCTTGTAGAGCGCAAAGAAGATCGGGATCTGCGGCAGCATGGGCAGACAGCCGGCCACCGGGTTGATGCGCTCCTTGCGATAGAGCTCCATCATCGCCTTCTGCTGGGCTTGCGGATCGTCTTTGTAGCGCTCGCGGATCTCGGTCATTTTCGGCGCGGCCGAGCGCATCTTGGCCATGGAGGCGAAGGCGCGGTTGTTCAGCGGGAACAGCACCAGCTTGATCAGAAGCGTCACGACCATGATGCGAGGCCGTAATTGCCCAGCACGCCGTAGAAGAAGTGCAGCGCCGCGAAGAAGGGCCGGGTCAGGAACCAGAACATGCCCCAGTCGATGGCCATGGTCAGGCGGTCAATGCCCAGATCGTTTTCATAGGCGGCCAGGATCGGCTGTTTCTTGGCGCCGGCGAAGACATAGCTCGTGGATTCGAGCGTGGCGCCCGGCGCGAGGGTTTCGGCGTCGCTGAGATAGTTGGACTCAAAGACCGGACGGTCGGGACGCGACACGACGCGGAACTGGGCGCGCACATTGGGCTGGCCTTCGGGCGCGACGGCGGCGAGCCAGTATTTGGAGGTGATGCCCATCCAGCCGCCGGGGCCGTTGCGCTCGATCAGGCTTCATCTTCCCATTTCTTGAACTTGCGATCGAAATGGGTGCCGTCGATGACGCCGACCGCGCCTTCATGGAGCACGAAGAAATTCTGCAGGTCGGCCGGGACGCCATGCTGGCGCACCAGCGCATAGGGGCGAAGGGAGACGGCCGCCGAGCCATTATTGATGACGGTGTCGTTGACGGTGAAGAGATAGTTCTCGTCCACCGAGATCGTCCGGCGGAAGGTCAGGTCGCCCGCGGCGTGCTCCAGCACCACCGGCGTGGTTTCGGTCAGCACATCGCCCTCGACCAGCGTCCAGTTCGTGCTCAGCCCCGGCAGGCCCTGGGGCGCATTGGCGCCGCCCAGCCAGCCGCTGGCGGCGAACTGATAGCCGTCAAAACCTTCCGGGCTCATCAGGGTCACCGGCACGCCGGAATCCACTTCGGTCTCGTAGCGCAGCAGCTGCAGGTCATCGATCCGTGCGCCGGTCAGCGACAGCGAGCCAGACAGGGCCTCGGTGCGGATCTCGATGCGCTGGGAGCGGGCGAGGGCGTCTTCACGCTCATGCCGTTCTCGCCCAGCCCGGCGGCGAAGCCGGAGTCGGCGGCCTGGGGCGCGTCGTCGCCCGTCTCCTGGACCTGGGTTTCTGCCGTCGCCTGCTCAGCCGCTTCACGGTCTCGCGCCATCGGATCGAGGATGAAGGCCTGATAGAAGAACAGAATGCCGATCGCTATGACGGCCGCGAGCAGGAAATTGCGGTTCTCACCCATGGGAGGAACGGTCCCTTACGGTTTTGAGGGCGTATGATCGCGCGAACCGCCCGTCGGTCCGCGTTCACGCCGCGCGAGGCTTATCAACGCGGCTTTCACATCGTCAAGCAAGGCCGGCCAGGATCGGGCCGCAGTTTGAGCGCGCGCAATGAACACATAGTCGGTTCCGGGCTGTCCGTGGAGGGGCAGCAACAGGCGGGCGGCTGCGCGCAATCGACGCTTGGCGCGATTGCGCGCCACGCATTGCCGATTTTCTTGGTCGCCGTAAACCCGGCCCGGGTCGGGCCGTCGCGATCATCCTTGCGGACAAGCATCTGAATGACCACGGAGGGTTTGGCGGAACGCGGCGCTTCTCGCGCGCGTAAAAATCGCGCCGCTCGGTGATCCGTGCGGCGCGATCTGGATACATCGTCGTTTCGTCTGACGCCTGAATTAGGCGGACAGGCGCTTACGGCCCTTGGCGCGGCGACGCGCCAGAACCTGACGACCGGCTTTGGTGGCGGCGCGGGCACGGAAACCGTGGCGGCGCTTGCGGACCAGTTTGGACGGCTGGAATGTACGTTTCACGGTTCGGCTCCCATGGGGATCAGCGGCCGGTCTCCCGGCGGCTCAAAATTCGAGCCGCGGTGGATACGGGAGGTGAGCGCATGAGTCAAGCGCCCCACCGCCTCCGATTGCGGCTGTTCGCAGAGCTTATAGCATGGCTAGCGATCATATTCCGCCAGAAAACGCGGCGCCGGGGCGGGCAGCTGCAGTGCGCGCCGGACCGCAGGGCGCGCATCAATGCGCGCGATCCACGCCGCAAGGGCGTCGAGACCGTCAATCGAGACCCCAGCCAGGAATGGCAGCGCACCCAGGGAAACATCGCCATGTCGGCGATCGAATACGCCTCGCCCGCCAGCCAGTCGCGACCGTGCAGGCGCGTGTTCAGGACTTCAAACAGACGCCGGGATTCGGTGGTGAAGCGCTTGAGGGCGCTCTCGCTGGCCTCCTCCTGATGCGGCGCGAAGCGGCGAAAGAACATGGTCTGGCCCATCATCGGACCTACCCCGCCCATCTGCAGCATCAGCATTGCAGGGTTTCAGAACGGAGCTTGGGATCGTCAGACAGGAACAGACCGGATTTTTCGGCCAGATACCACAGCATGGCGCCCGATTCGAAGACGACGAAGTCTGCGGCGGCGTGATCGACCAGCACGGGAATCTTGCCATTGGGGTTGAGCGCCAGAAACGCAGGCGTCTTGTGGGTGCGGGCCGAGAAATCGATGGGTTCGAGCGAATAGTTCAGTCCGCTCTCTTCCAGAAAGATCAGCGGTTTCCAGCCATTCATCGTGGCGGCGGTGTACAGGGTGATGTCTGCTTCGGGCATGGTGGGGCGTCCTTGGTCACAGGGCGCAAGACGCCCGTCGCGCTGTGACTGCCCGCTCCAGTCGCGATGCGATATCGGGTCATGTCCGCACGGGAAACTACGTAGGCAGGCGATAAATCCGTGATTTTGAAATAAAGTTTCACGCCATGGTGAAGATGGCGCAGCGGGATGTGGTTTTCCCCTACTCGACGGCGCGGTCTATATCCGGTCACAACAGTCACACGAATGCTGAAGGGTTATCCGGATGGACGCCGAACCGAACCTGTCTGAAGACGCGCCAGAGACCGCGCCCTCCAAGCCGCTCTGGCGCCGCCTGGCGCCGCTGGTGATCCTCGTCGCCGGTCTTGCCGCCTTCTTCGCGCTGGGCGGGCAGCAATATCTCGACGCCGACCGCGCCCAGGCCCTGCTGCGTGACATGGACGGCTGGGTTCAGGACAATCTCCTGCTGGCGCTCCTCGCCTACACTGTCTTCTATGCGCTCGCCGTGGCGATTTCCGTGCCGGGCGCTTTGTGGTTCACCATTGGCTCGGGCTTCCTGTTCGGCGCGTATCTGGGCACAGGGGTCGCGGTGATCGGTTCGACCACCGGCGCGACCATCATCTTCCTTGCGGCGCGCTACGCCTTTGCGGACTGGGTGCGCCAGAAATTCCCCGGCTATGTGCAGAAGCTGCAGGACGGCTTCTCGCGGGACGCCTTCACCTACATCGTCATCCTGCGCCTGATCCCGGTGCTGCCCTTCTTCGGCATCAATATCGCGACGGCGCTTCTGAATGTGCCGGTGCGCGCCTATGCGCTGGGCACGCTGGTGGGGGTCATTCCGGGCGCCTATGTGTATGCGACCGTCGGCGCGACCATCAAACGCGCCGCGGCCGAGGGCGTGCCGAGTTTTGGCGCGCTTCTGACGCCGGAACTGATCTTCGCCATGGTCGCCTTCGCCGTGCTGGCGCTGCTGCCGATGGTTCTGCGCCGGGTGCGCAAGGACAAGGGAGAGGCCGCATGAGCCGCGAACGCATCAAGGCCGATCTCGCCATCATTGGCGCAGGCGCGGCGGGTCTTGTGACCGCTTCGGGCGCAGCGCAGCTGGGCCGCAAGGTGGTCCTGTTCGAAGCCGGCGAGATGGGCGGGGATTGCCTGAACTATGGCTGCGTGCCGTCGAAAGCGATCCTGACCGCCGCGCACAAGGTCCACGCCATCCGTGAGGCGGGGAAATATGGCGTCAGCGTGGGCGAGCCGAGCGTGGACTTCGCGAAGGTGCGCGAGACCATCCAGTCCGCCATCACCACCATCGAACCCAATGACAGCCAGGAGCGGTTTGAGGGCTTCGGCGTCCGGGTTGTGCGTGAATACGCCCACTTTGTCAGCGAGGACACGGTCGCGTCCGACAGCATCGAGGTAAAGGCCAAGCGCATCGTTGTCGCCACCGGCACGCGCGCCTTCATTCCGCCGGTCGAAGGGCTGGCCGAGGCGCCGTATCTGACCAATGAAACCATCTGGTCGCTGGAAACCCTGCCCGAGCATCTGATCGTCATGGGCGCGGGCCCGATCGGCATGGAGCTGGGACAGGCCTTCCGCCGGCTGGGCTCAGAAGTCACGATCATCGAAGCAGGCGAGCCGCTGGCGCGGTTCGAACCCGAGCATGCGGGGCTTGTCACCGACCAGCTGATGGCGGACGGCGTCACCCTGCATACGGGCAAGAGCGCGGCGCGCGTTCAGTCTGGCGATGCGAGGATCACGCTCACCCTGTCTGATGGCGAACAGGTCACGGGCAGCCATCTGCTGGTGGCGACGGGCCGCAAGCCGATGCTCGACGGTCTGGAGCTTGAAGCGGCGGGCGTGAAACCGACGCGCGGGGCATTGTCTGCGATGACCGTTTGCGGACGTCCAACAAGCGCGTCCTGGCGGCGGGCGACATCGCCGGAAAGGGCGGGCTGACGCATCTGGCGGGCTGGCATGGCAGCGTCATCCTGCGCAATCTCTATTACGGGCTCAGCACGGCTCAGTCCTCCCAGCCCATTCCGGCCGCGGTCTACACCGATCCGCCCATCGCCCAGATCGGCCTGACCGAAAGCCAGGCCCCGCGCCGAGCATGGCGACACGGTGAAGACAGCAAGCTGGGGCTTTGACGACAATGACCGCGCGATCGCCGAGCATGATGTGCGCGGCGGCGTGAAGCTGGTTCTGGGCAAGGGCGGCAAGGTGCTGGGCGCACACGCGGCCGGCGCGCGCGCCGATGACCTCATCCAGATCGCGGGCGCGGTGATGGCCAGGGGCGGAACCGTCCGCGACCTCACAAGCCCGGTTGCGCCCTATCCGACGCGCGGCGAGATCTTCAAGCGCGCGGCGGGGTCCTACTATGAACCGGTGGTGTTCGGATCCATGGCGAAACTGCTCGCCCGGATCCTGAGCGCGTTTCACTAGAGCCTAAGTCCGGCTGGGGAGGCGGAGTGGAAATCAGGGCCGACATCCAGACACGCGCCGAACGCCGCGCAGCGCCCCTTGGGGCGATGCAGGCGGTTCGCAAGGCGCTGGTGTCCATGCCGGGCAAGCTCCTGGGCCTGTCCATCGGCTTTGTGCTACTGGCCGAGATCCTGATCTTCTTCCCTTCCGCGGCCAATTACCGCTCGGACTGGCTCACCGAGCGGACCGACGACGCCTATCTCGCCTCGCTCGCCGTGGAGACGGCGGACGAGATGGGGCTGGGCGACGAGATGATCGCCAATCTTCTCTCCAGCGCCGACGCCGTGATCGTGGGCCGGGTCTATGACGGCATGAACGTGCCATTGCTGGCGCAACCGGGCGGGATTGGCGCGGCCCCCGTGGTCGAGGTGATGCTGGCCGAGGAGAATCTCTTCGAGCGCATCTTCAACACCATTGGCGTGTTCCTGGCCCCGGAGGGGCGGTATCTGCTGATCATCGATGAACCCATGGCGGGCGAGGCGGGGCTGATCAGCGTGGTGGTGCCTGAAGCCGGTCTGAAGCGAGACCTTTACGCCTATTCGGGCCGGGTGCTGTGGCTGTCCATTTTCATCGCGGTGATGACGGGCGGGCTGATCTATCTGTGCCTGATGTTCATGTTCGTCCGCCCCATGCGCAAGCTGGCCCAGGCCATGACCCAGTTCCAGCAGGACCCCGGCAATCCCGCCTGCACCGTGGCGCTGTCGCGCCGGTCTGACGAGATCGGGGAGGCGGAAAGCGCGCTCGCGGCCATGCAGGACGAAGTGCGTACGGCCTTCCGCCAGCGCGAACGTCTGGCGGCGCTGGGCGGGGCGGTGGCGCGCATCAATCATGATCTTCGCAATGTGCTGACCAGCGCCCAGCTGATCTCCGATCGCCTGTCGTCGAACGCGGATGAGCGGGTGGCGGCCATGGGCGCGCGCCTGGTGCGCGCGGTCGATCGCGGCATCCGCCTGTGTGAGGACACGCTGCAATATGGCCGATCCGAAGAGCGCCCGCCCGAGCTGCAGCCGGTCAATCTGCGCGCCGCGCTTGATGATGCGGCGGGGGGACGCCTTTGCGGCTACTGGCGCTGCGGACTGGCGCAACGAGGTGGATGAGGGATTGCTCGTCGAGGCGGACCCGGACCATCTGCACCGCATTTTCCTGAACCTGTTCCGCAATGCGCTACAGGCCATGGAGAAGACGCCAACGCCGCTGATCCATGTGCGCGCCCGTCTGTTGGGGGCCGGTGAGAGCGTCTGTGTGGAGGTCTGCGATACGGGGCCGGGCGTGCCGGCGCGCATTGCCGAAACCCTGTTCGAGCCTTTCGGACGGACGGGATCCAGAGGCGGGTCGGGGCTGGGCCTGTCCATTGTTCGCGAACTGGCGCGGGTGATGGGCGGCGATGTGCGGCTGCAGTCGAGTTCAGACGCGGGCGCAGTCTTTGAGGTCCGCCTGCGCTTCCAGGAGCGCTGACCGGACGAGGCGTCCTCGTCCGGCCCGGCCTTCAAGCCCGGATCAGCGCCTAGCGCTCCTCGTACTCTCCATCATAGCGATGGTTGTCATTGTCCCAGCGATGGGGATGAAAGCGCGAGGCGCGATCACTCGTCTCAAAGGGATAGCTGGGTGTCCAGGGCGCATTGGCGCGCCGTTTCTTGGCTTTCTGGGCGGGGCCCGTCTTCTTCAATCCGGCCATGGCCGTAGATCCTGATGCTGATGGAGTGTGAAGCCGGGCGGCTTGAGGACCGCCCGGAAATGTCCGCCCGGCCTAGCGGCCGACGGCGGACAGCATGGCCCACAGATCGCGTGCGCGAACCTTGTTGGGACGCGGTTTGTCCGCGCCGGGATGAAGGTGAGCATCGGAGCTGCTGGGTCTGTAAAGAGAGGCGGCTTCACCACCAAACATGGCCGAACGGGCCGAGCTGGCGATTGAGGACTGATACTGCGTGCGCATCGCGCACACTCTCCATAACAAGATAGGCGCCGGCGAATGCTGGGGCGTCGCGACGCGATACGCGCCGCACGCAATAGATGGCGATTGAATTCTGTTTTCGGCAAGTGGAGTTTTGTCGCAACTGAAAACAAATTGTTACAAACCAGGGTCTGCCCTTGTTTCCGGTTGCAGGCGTCGCCCTTCGGGCGTATTGACCGCAGCGATGACGGACCCCGCGCGAGGGCGCGCGGGGCGGACTGTCAGCCTGTGGAGCTCTCGCTTCCATGACGCATGGCGTCAGCATTCGCCCGGCGACGATTTCGGACATTCTGTTTCTGATGCATCTGGAGACCCGGTTTCCCCCGGGAGACCAGATTTCCATGCGCAGCTGGCGGCGTTTCCTGTCGCGCGAAGGCTGCGTCCAGATCGCGGAATCCGCTGACGGGGCCTTGGGCGCTGTGGTCGTGCTTGTCCGGAAGGGCGGGCAGACCGCGCGAATCTACTCTCTCGCCGTGGATGAAACCGCACAGGGCCGTGGAGCAGGCCGGCATCTCGTGGAGGCGGCCATCAACTATGCGGCCCGGGCAGGCTGCTCACGAGTGAGCCTTGAGGTCCGGCCCGACAACGACCCGGCCCGCGCCCTTTATCGCAAGTGCGGTTTTGTGGAACGCGGCGTCAAACCCGAACATTATGCAGACGGTACGTCTGCCCTGGTTATGGACAGAGCGGTCCCGCGCGGACCTGCGGAGACTTTGGAACAATGACGGACTGGCTGATTCTGGTCGAAAGCGATTCCGACCTCAAACAGACCGAAACCCCGCACAAGGTGATGCGGGTGTCAGACTATCTGGCGAACCCGACCCTGTTCGCCGGACGGCGCCCCTATGTGCTCAATCTGGCGCGCTCCTATGCCTATCAGGGCGCGGGCTATTACGCGGCGCTGCTGGCCGAGGCGCGCGGTCACCGGGTCAGTCCGACGGTTCAGACCATGGTCGAGCTGTCGCGCAAGGACCTCTACGCGCACGCCCTGCCGGATTTGAACGCCCGGCTGTCGGACACTCTGGCCAAGGGTGTCGCGCCCGTGGAGGAGGTGTTCATCGCCTTCTCCAAGACGGCCCAGTCTGGCTACGAGCGTCTCGCGCGCGAGGTCAGCGACTGGTTCCGCACGCCGGCGCTGGAGCTGGAGATCAGTCTGGAGCGCACCCCGCGCATCACGCGCATCCGGCCGGTGCCGCTGAACAGGATGAGCGCGGATCAGCGCGCCTTCTTCTTGCAGGCGCTGGCGAGCTATACCCGCACGACCGTGCGCAATCCGAAGGCCAAGGCGCACGCCAAATGGTCGCTGGCGGTGCTGGTCGACCCCAATGAGCACACCCCGCCCTCGCAACCGTCCGACATCAACCGCCTCATCGATGTGGCGGGCAAGATGGGCGTGGATGTGGAAGTGCTCGACACCAATGACCTGCCGAGCCTGGCTGAATTTGACGCGCTCTTCATCCGGGCGACGACCTCGATCGACAATATCACCTATCGCTTCGCCCGCCGCGCCGATCAGGAAGCATGCCGGTGATTGACGACCCGGTCTCGATGATCCGCTGCACCAATAAGGTGTATCTCAAGGAATTGCTGGAAAAGGCGCATGTGCCGATCCCGCCCACCGAGGTGATCGACAAGAAGTCCGACCTCAAGAAGGTGTTCGAGCGTCTGGGCGCGCCGGTGATCCTGAAGACGCCGGACGGCTCGTTCGGGCTCGACATGGTCAAGGCGCAGACGCTGGAAGAGCTCGAAGCGGGGCCAAGCGCCTCTTTGCCGAGACCGCGCTTCTGATTGCGCAGGGCTTCGTGCCCACCACCTTCGATTGGCGCATTGGCGTTCTGGGCGGCAAGCCGCTGTTCGCCTGCCGTTATGGCATGGCGAAAGGCCACTGGCAGATCGTCAAGCATGGCGAGAACGGCAAGATGACCGCCGGACGCACCTCCAGCCTCGCCATCGAGGACGCGCCGCAGGAGGTGGTGGAGACCGCCGTGCGCGCCGCGCGCCTGATCGGGGACGGGCTGTACGGGGTGGATCTGAAGGAAACCGAGGCGGGGGTCATGGTCATGGAGATCAATGACAACCCCAATCTCGAACACTCCGTCGAGGGCGCGGTCCTCAAGGACGCGCTGTGGAAGGCCATTGTCGACTGGTTCTCGACCCGGCTTGAAAAACGCCTGTCCGCCGGGCGCTAGATACAAAAAGGGCCGCGCAGTGCGCGGCCCTTGTCATTGGAGTTCGTATCAACCTAGGGCTGGGCGGCGATGCCGTCCCGGCGCGGGTCCGCCGCGCCGATCAGCGTACCGTCTTCCAGCTCGCGCACGATATGGATGCCGGAGTTTTCCCCGCGTCCGCCCTGAATGGTGAAGCCGCGATCGCGCAGTTCGGCCATGATGGCTTCATCAAAGCCTTCCTCGATATTCACCGTGTCGCCGCGCGCGACCACATTGGGCAGGGCCGCGGCGTCTTCCGGGCTCAGCCCCCAGTCGAGCATGCCGACCAGGGATTTGGCGGTGTAGGCGATGATCGAATTGCCGCCCGGCGAACCGGTGGCCAGCTCGAAATCCCCATTGGCGTCCAGAACGATGGTCGGGGACATGGACGAGCGCGGGCGCTTGCCCGGCTGCACGGCGTTGGGCAGCAGGCGACCCTCTTCGTCACGCGCAACGAACGAGAAGTCGGTGAGCTGGTTGTTGAGGAAGAAGCCGCCGACCATGCGGCCCGAACCGAACGGGCTTTCCACGGTGGTGGTCATGGAGACCACATCGCCATCCGCATCCATCACCACGAAATGGCTGGTGCCGGGGCGATCATCGGTGGCGTCTTCAGGGCGGTCTTCCGCGCCCGGCGGCGTGCCGTGGCTGACCTCTGCGATGGCTTGCTGAGGATTGATCAGCTGGGCGCGCGAGGCGAGATAGTCGCGATCGAGAAGCCCCTCGACCGGCACATCCACAAAGTCCGTATCGCCCACATAATGGTCGCGGTCGGCATAGGCGAGGCGGCTGGCCTCGATGAACAGCGCCCAGCCATCGGCCGTTTCCGGACCGTTCGCGCTCATGTCGAACTGTTCAAGCATGCCCAGGATCGCGCCGACGGCGATGCCGCCGGAAGCGGGCGGCGGCGCCGAGCAGATCTGATGGTCGCGATAGGGCGAGCACAGGGCGCTGACCTTCACCGGCTCGTAAGCAGCGAGGTCCTCTTCGCTCAGATAGCCCGGACGCGGCGCTTCATTGACGGCGGCGACGATCGCGCGGGCGAGATCGCCCTCGTAGAAATTGCGCCAGTCGGCGGCGATCAGGCGCAGGCTGTCGGCATAGTCTGGATTGGTGAGCACATGTCCCACCGGCCAGGCCTCGCCAGTCTCGTCGAACAGGTAACCGGCGGCGACGCCGGTCTCTTCCATGTCGGTGAAGCCCGCCATGCGCTGGGAAATGCTGTTCAGGCGCGGGGCGACCTCAAAGCCGTTCTCGGCGAGATCGATGGCGAAACTGAAATTGTCCGCCCAGTCGAGCTGGCCGTGATCGGCGTGGGCCATGTGCAACATGGCGACCGCGCCCGGCGCGCCGGTGGACAGGCCCGAACGCCAGGCTTCCACATAAGGGTAGGGCTGGCCGGTCTCGGGATTGATGAAGAGGTTTTCGTCCGCGCCCATGGGCGCGCGTTCGCGGCCGTTATAGACGTTCACTTCGCCGGTCGAGGCGTCGTAGTGGACCATGAAGGCCCCGCCGCCAATGCCGGAGCTTTGCGGCTCCACAAGGCTGAGCACGGTCTGCACCGCGATGGCGGCGTCCACGGCGTCCCCGCCGGCGCGCAGGGCGGCGAGGCCGGCCTCCACAGCATCCGGGTTGGCCGCCGCGACCATGCCGCCCACAGGGGCGGCGGTTTCGGTCGGCTCCGCCGCAGACGGGGCGGGCGTCTCGGTTTCAGACGGCGCATTGCAGCCCGCAAGGGCGAAGGCGGAGGCGGCGGTGAGCAGGGCGATACGGGTCATGCTATCCTTTCACAGCCTTCAAAGGCCGGTTCTCGTCTGGGCCGTTAGAGGCCGGGAGTTTCAAACGGACGGGCTTCATCCATCAAGAAGTCTTTCAAGCGTCGCGCCGCATTGTGCAGCGCACGTCCTTCTGGCCAGAGCAGATGATATCCCCAGCCAAGTGGGGTCACCCCTGCGCCGATCAAGAACACCAGCCGTCCGGCCTTGATGTCCGGTTCGGCGAGACTGCGGCGCGCCAGCGCCAGCCCGCGCCCCTGACAGGCGGCCTCCAGCACATGATCATGACGATTGTACCGGTCCCCGCTCAGCGTGTCCTGACGCCTGACGCCCCGGTGCTCGAGCCATTGCGCCCAGCTGGGTCCGACCGGTTCGCCCCCCGTGCGTTCATGATGAACAAGGGGGAGGGCTTCGACGGCGGCGCGCCAGTTCACCCGCTCGGCGTCCGGATGCAGCAATTGGGGCGCGATCGCCGGAGTGAGGCTCTCGCTGAGCAATTCCAGAGTCTGCACGCCCTGGGGCGGGGCGGGCATGAACCGGATCTCGATATCAAGCTGGAAGCGATGAAGACTTTCGGGCGGCGGATCGGTGATCAGCTGGACGCGGTATTCGGGATGGTCCGCCTCGAAGCGATTGATCCGCGCGGACAGCCACCGCGCGGCGAAGGCGCCCGGCGCGCCCAGTCGAATCAGGCCGGGATCCTGATGAGCGCTCAGTCTGATGCTGGCTTCGCGCAGGCGCTGGAAGCGTCATGAACCATTTCGGCTGTGGCGCGGCCCTGGGCGGTCAGGGCGAGTCCGCGTCCGGCGCGGACAGTCAGCTTGGTCCCGATCAGTTCTTCCAGCAATCGGACCTGTTGCGAAACCGCACCACTGGTCACCCCCAACTCAGCCGCCGCCCGGGTCACGCTTCCGTGACGGGCCACGCACTCAAAGGTCCGCAAGGCATTGAGCGGCAAGGAAGAAGCGGTCTCTGCCGTTAGTTTATCTAAATCCATGTTGAGCGCTTCTTAATTGTGTCACGATGCGACATCCGTCAGCGTCCTGCCCGACCCTAGCGTCATATTCACGCCCGAACCTTGAAAAAACGGGTATTTTTTATGACCGGGGTGAGCGTGCATAGAGGGGTGCACTTGGTTTTGTGTCTTTTCAGCATATGGGGTGTGACACAATGAAGAAACTTCTTGGAGCCGTTTCCTTAGCTGCGCTTACGGCCGCCACGGCTTATGCACAATCAGCAGACAATGATGACGTCATTGTCGTCGTCGGGACCCGGTCAGAAGGGCGAACCGCCCTTGAAACCACCGCGCCCGTCGATGTCGTTGATGTCAGCGCGCTTGAGAACACCGGGATCACGGAGCTGAATGCGGCGCTGGCCTACACGCTGCCCTCATTCAACTTTCCGAGCCCGTCCATCACCGACGGGACGGACCATGTGCGTCCGGCCACGCTGCGCGGCCTCGGCCCGGACCAGACGCTGGTCCTCGTGAACTCCCGCCGCCGCCATTCGTCCGCACTCGTCAATCTGGGCGGGTCGGTCGGACGTGGCTCCGCCGCCGTCGATCTGAACACCATTCCCACCTCCGCCGTGGGCTCGGTGCAGGTGCTGCGTGACGGCGCCTCGGCGCAATATGGCTCTGACGCCATTGCCGGCGTCATCGACGTCCAGCTGCGCGAAGCGAGCGAGGGCGGTCAGGTCAGCGCCACCTACGGCCAGTACGCCACCGATATTCCGCTGACCACGGGCGAACGCTCGGCCAGTGACGGGGACACGCTGAACGTGTCGGGCTGGGTCGGCCTCCCGCTGGGACGGGACGGCTTCCTCACCCTGTCGGCGGAGTATCTTGATCGCGAGCCCACCAACCGCGCCGGCCCGGATTCGCGTCAGCAATATCCCAGCCTGCCCGGCGGCGGACTGGATCCGCGCGAACTGAGCTTTGATCGCATCAATCACCGGTTCGGTCTGGCCGAGGCGGAAGCCTTCTCCTTCTTCGCCAATGCTGGTCTGCCGATCAATGCGACGACCGAGCTCTATGGCTGGGCGGGCTATCAGACCCGCGAAGGCGAGGCGGCCGGCTTCTACCGTCGCGCTCAGGACAGCCGCAACACGCCCGCCATCTATCCTGATGGCTTCCTGCCGCTCATCACCACCGATATCGAGGATTTCTCCGCGGTCGGCGGCGCGCGCGGGGAGTGGGCCGGCTGGGACTGGGATGCGTCCCTGGGCTATGGCCGCAACGAGCTGGGCTATGGCGTCGAGAACTCGCTCAACACCTCGCTGGGCGCTTCCAGCCCGACCTCCTTTGATGCGGGCGCGCTGATCTATGACCAGATCACCGCGAATCTCGACTTCGTGCGCTCGTATGATCTCGATGCGTTCGCCGGACCGCTCTCGGTCGCCTTCGGCGCCGAATACCGTCTGGAAGGCTATGAGATCCAGGCCGGCGAAGAGGCGAGCTACATCACCGGCGACCCGACCAAGGCTGGCGGCAGCCAGGTCTTCCCGGGCTTCCAGCCGAGCAATGAGATTGACGAGGATCGCGATTCCATCGGCGTCTATCTCGACCTGGAGGCGGATGTCACCGACCGACTGCTGCTGACCGGCGCGGTGCGGGCGGAAAGCTATTCCGACTTTGGCGAAACCGTGACCGGCCGGGTGTCCGCGCGCTATGAGCTGACCCCGTCGCTCGCCCTGCGCGGCGCGATCTCCAACGGCTTCCGCGCCCCGTCGCTGCAACAGGCCTATTTCACCTCGACCTCCACGGTGTTCACCGGCACGCCGCCGACGCCGGTGGAAGTGGGGACCTTCCCCGCCGACAGCCCGGTTGCGGCCGCTCTGGGCGGTGAGCCGCTTGATGCCGAGGAATCGGTGAACTATTCGGGCGGCGTCGTGTTCACCCAGGGCGCCTTCAGCCTGACGGTGGACGCCTACGCCATTGATATCGACAACCGGATCGTGCTGTCCGAGAACCTCTCGGGCGCGACGGTGGAAAACCTGCTGCAAGCCGCCGGGATCAATGGCGTCACCAGCGCGCGCTTCTTCATCAATGGCGTGGAAACCGAGACCCGCGGCATCGATATCGTGGCCACCTATGGCGTGGGTACGGAGCGTTACGGCGATTTCGACTTCACCCTGGGCTATAACCGCAACGACACGGAAGTGACCCAGGCGCCGAGCTCGGAAGTGCTGCCCGGCGTCACCCTGTTCGCACGCCGCGAGATCGCCCGGTTCGAGGAAGGTCAGCCTGATGACAAGCTGATCGCATCCATGACCTGGAGCCGGGGCGCCTTTGGCGGCGTGCTGCGCGCCACCCGCTTCGGCGAAACCGTGGATCCGGGTTCCGCGGCGGACGGTTCGGGCGATGAGGTTCTGGATCCGAAGACGATCGTGGATGCGGAGTTCTCCGCAGACGTGGTCGAGGGGCTGACCGTGTCGTTCGGCGCGAACAATCTCTTCGACGAGTATCCGGACGCCACGTCGCTGAACCCGAATCTGGCGGGCACGTTCTCGGACATCTTCCCGTTCTCCGGCTTCAGCCCGTTCGGCTTTTCCGGACGCTATGTCTACGGCCGCATCCGCTACACCTGGTAAGCTGAGGCGTTCGTGAAGACCCGACCCCCGCCGGAGCCCTCCGGCGGGGGTCGTTTTTTGTCGGGGTTCCGGGCAAGCTGGGGTGACATGCACGGGTTGCGAACCGAGCGCTCTGGGGGAGCCTGTGCCGCATTTGGATCGACGATCTTTCATGATGCTTGCGCCGACACTGGCGTGCGTCGCTACGACAGGAGCCAGCGCGATGGGCGGACCGGCCAGCCGAAACGATATTACCGACATTGCCGGATTGCGGGTCGGACGCGCAGAGCATGACGGCGCGAATACCGGGGTGAGCGTCATCCTGTGCGACCAGCCCTTTACGGCGGCGGTGGATGTCCGGGGCGGCGGCGCCTGCACGCGCGAGACCGATGTGATGAACCCGGGCGTCTTGTGGAGACGGTTGACGCGCTGGTGCTCTCGGGGGGCTCTGTCTACGGGCTGGCCGCTGCGGACGCTGTCACGGCGGCGATTGGGGAAGCTGGCGGGGGTTTTGCGCTCTTTGACATGCCGGGCATTCCCGCTTCGCCCATCGTGCCGGCGGCGTGCCTTTATGATCTCGCCAATGGCGGGGACAAGAACTGGGGGCGCACGCCGCCCTATCGTGAGCTGGGTTTCTCGGCGCTGGAGGATGCGCGCCAGGGCGGCCCGGTCCTGATCGGGCGCCATGGGGCCGGATACGGCGCCAGCGCCGGAACCCTGCCGGGCGCTGTCGGTTCGGCCAGCTGGCGCGGGGAGGACGGGGTGACCGTCGCCGCCTTTGTCGCTGTGAACTGCTTCGGCTCCGTGACCATGCCCGGCCAGGACGATGTCTACTGGGCCTGGCCTTTCGAGGTGGGGATGAATTCGGCTGCCGTCGCCCGGATGTGAGCCGGCTGGCGGATCTCGAGGATTGGGGCGCGGCCAAGTTGAATCCGAGCGTGCGTACGCAAACCACCCTGGCGGTCGTGGCCACGGACGCCGCGCTGTCACGAGATGAGACTCGGAGGATGACAGTCATGGCGCAAGATGGACTTGCGCGGGCGATCCGGCCAGTACACGCACCCGTTGATGGGGATGTCGTGTTCGGACTTTCAAGCGGTGCGCGAGAAATCGAGGAGCTCGAGCGATCGCTTTGACGCGTCTCGGGAATCTCGCTGCAGATTGCTTAACGCGTTCAATCGCGCGTGCGGTGCATGCCGCACGACCTTGATGAATGCGACAATAACTCCACAAATAAAATAACATAATTCTAAACAATTGAAATATATAATGAATATGCGTATTTCTCGCGCCAGGGGAACACTCGATTAAGAGGTCATTCACGGCTTAACCGGCATCTCTCCCATGAACGAGTTCACTATACTTGTGTTGGGGTATGAGAATGATCCGCATTTTAAGCGCAGTCGGTCTGGCCGTTCTGCTCAGCAGCGCGGCTTCCGCGCAAACCACCGAGCGTGATCTGGCCGTCGTTGGTCGCGCGCTCAGCTTCCTGGAAGCGCGTCCGGCTCGGACCGGACGGTCGCCATAGTCTTCGACCCGGCAAGTGCGGCGGAAGCCGAAGCCCTGAACGCCGCCATGGCCGGCGGGCTCAGCGCGGGTCGCGTCACGCTGAACGGACAGCTTGTGCCGGTTGGCCAGGCGGTCAGCGGCGTGGACGCCGCCCTCTTCGTGGGCGGCGCGGCGTCGAACGCCGGCGCGGTTCAGGCCGCGACCTCGGCGGGCGTGATGACGGTCTCCACGGACATGGCCTGTGTTCAGGCCGGCAATTGCGTGATGGGCGTCCAGAGCGAACCGTCTGTCCGCATCGTGGTGAACAGCGCCGCCGCCAGCTCGGCCTCGGTCAGCTTCTCCACCGCTTTCGCCATGATGGTCGAAGAAATCTAACGCTGCCTCGGAAGGATTCGAGACGATGAAAAATACACTGCTTTATTCCGCGGCGGCGCTGATTGCGACCTCCGCAGCCGCCAACGCCCAGTCCATCGACTATCAGGTGATGAGCGAAATGTTCGGCGAGCCGGTGACCACCGGCGCCACCGGCGCGCCTCAGCGCTCCACCGATGTCCCGGCGACGATGATCATCATCACCCAGGACGATATCGCCAATGCGCCGGAATACGACATCCCCGGCATCCTGCGTCATTACAGCGGCGTGGATGTCGCCCGCTTCTCCATGGGCCAGGGCGAGGTCGGCATCCGTTCGGCGGCGTCTCCCTACACGCCGCGCCTGCTGGTGCTGGTGAATGGCCGCGAAGTGTATCTGGACAGCTATGGCTACACCGCCTGGTCGACCCTGCCGGTCAGCCTGGACGAGATCCAGCAGATCGAAGTGGTCAAGGGCCCGCAATCGGCGCTCTACGGCTTCAACGCGGTCGCCGGCGTGGTCAACATCATCACCCGCAATCCCGCGTTTGGCGACTACGCCAACGCCACCGCGGAAGTCGGCACGAACGGGTATCAGCAATATCGCCTGTCGGGTGGTCGCGCGCTGAATGACCAGATCGCGCTGCGCTTCAGCTATGGCCGCACCGATGGCCGCGATTTTGACGTCGAGCCGGACGCCACCGAGGCGGTGGGGCTGCGCGCCGCCAACCCGGATTTCTCTCGCGAGCATTTCGCGCTGGGCGGCTCGGTGCAGTTCACCGACAAGGTGGGCCTGACCTTTGAATACACCCAGTCTGAAGCTGAAGTGCTCGAGCTGACGTCCGTGTATTCGTCCGCCGCCAACGCCTATGACCTCACGTCCTATCAGGGCGAGCTCGGCGCGGACACGGATTTCGGCTACATCACGCTGAGCGCCTATCGCAACGAATCCCAGATCGCCTACAGCTTCGGCGACCTTGATGGCGAACTGACCTCGTTCAAGCTGCAGGACCTGATCAAGGTCGGGACCAACGACACGCTGCGCTTTGCGGTGGAGTTCCGGACCGCCAAGACCGCGTCCTTCCCCGATACGACCGCCGGTGATCTGAACTACGAGACCCTGGCGTTCTCGGGCATGTGGAACCACAAGTTCTCCAACCGGCTCGAGACCACCCTCGCAGTTCGCTATGACATGGTGGACTGGAGCCGTGACGGTAGCCCGAATCCGGCGCTCTATCCGTATACGCAGTCCGATTACGACGTCAGCTTTGAAGAGTTCAGCTATAACGCGGCTCTGGTCTACAAGCCCGAAGCGGGCGGCACGGTGCGTCTGTCCGCAGCGCGCGGCATCCAGGCGCCGACCATGTTCGACATGGGCTTCCTGCTGCCGGTGGGAGCGGCGGTCCTGATCGGCGATCCGGGCATCCAGCCGTCCATCGTGGACAATATCGAACTGGCCTATGATCGCAGCCTGTCCAACGGCGTGCAACTGCGCACGGCGCTGTTCTGGCAGAACACCGATGACGTGAAGTCCTCTCTGGGCGGCGCCCCGGAACTTTTCCCGCCGAACGCGCCGCTGCCGGCTTATGTCTTCGGCAACCGCGGTGAATCCCGCCTGTGGGGCTTTGAAGGCTCGCTGGCCGGCATGATCGGCGAGAATGTCGATTGGGATCTGAACTACACCTACAAGTCGGTGGAAGACGATCTCGCGCCGTTCCCGACCAGCACCTTGCTCGATTTTGAAGGCATCACGCCCGAGCATACGGTCAACGCCCATCTGGCTGGACGTCCGGTCGGATCAGCCTGGACGCTACGCCAACTATGTGTCCGACACGACCATGCCGTTCCAGCCGGTCTTCGGCGCGGTGGCGTCGCGTGAGATTGACGGCCACATCTCCTTCTCGGGACGCGCCAGCTATGCGCTGAGCGACAATCTGGATCTCAGCCTGACGGCCCAGAACGTGAACTTCGGTGATGGCGAGCTCACCACGCCCGTCTACGAAACCGAGGCCCGCTACTGGGTCAGCCTGCGGGCGAATTTCTAACTGCCTGCCAATTCCGCCGTCCCGCATCCGCGGGGCGGCGGGATACGAGGGCGAGCATGCATAACCTATTAAACAATCAGGCTTAGGTTAGTGATAACCATATGCTCGCGCTGGGATTTAAAGGGGTCGCATAGTGATGTTCAAGCGTCTGAGTTTTAACGACTGGCCATTTTCGCTGAAGTTCGGCGTTGCGCCGGCTTTCGCGGTTCTGGCCCTGATCGGCATCGCCCTGATGGGTGGGTTCGCCCTGAACGGCGTTGCGAACAGCCAGCGGGACACGGTCGAGCGTCTGACCAATGTGATCGCACTGGACTCCCTGCGCACGGAGACCGAATCCCTGAACGCGGATGTCTATCAGACCCTGACCGCTGTGGCGGCGGGCCGACAGGTGGACGTGTTCACGCAATTTGACGGCTATATGGCCCGTGTGGGCGAGCTGCGCGCGCGCTTTGAAGGGATCCATCAGCGCTCCGGCGGCACGAATGAAGAGGTGTTCTCCAATCTGGACGAACAGCTTGAGCTCTATGCGGGCGGCCTTGAGGTTGTCGGTTCCATGCTGGAAATGGATTTCGCCAGCGCCGTGAGCTTCATCGAACCGTTTGACGAATCTTCGACCAGATGAACGCCGACATTGTCAGCCTGAGTGAAGCGGCGATCGCCGAGGCGAACGCCCGGGCGGAAGCTGCGAATGCGTCGGCGGCCCGCACCAAATGGATGTTCGGCATTGCGACCCTGATCGTCGCTCTGGGTCTGACGGCGGTGGCCTTCGGCTTTGGCCGTGCGGTCAGCCGCTCCGTGAAGTCCATCGCCGGCGCCACCCAGAAGCTGGCTGCAGGCGATTTCTCGGTGAATGTGACCCATCTCAAGCGCGCCGATGAGCTCGGCGCCATCGTTGAATCGCTTGAAACCTTCCGCAATAGCGGCGAAGAGGCCGCTCGCTTGCAGCAGGAAAGCCTGCGCGCCAGCGAGGCCGAAGCCGAGCGCGCACGCAAGATCGAACAGCTGGCGGCTGATTTTGACGCCGCCGTGGAGCGCACGCTCGAGGCGGTGACCATGTCCGCCAGCGCCCTGCAGGAAACCGCCGAGGTTCTCGTGGGAGCGTCGGCCAACACCACCAGCCGGGCCGGTGAAG
>LZQR01000089.1_pt1 | contig 24146 bp, 38 predicted proteins | sample 768601 | NCBI WGS metagenome assembly LZQR01 (sample SAMN05207299, study PRJNA324521) | oil field metagenome | isolation source: sample BH-FW-24 from oil reservoir | place: India: Bombay High | collected 2015-12-04
AATGTGGGAATTTTACCTGGCCGCCTGCGAGGCGGGCTTTCGCTTTAATGGGCTTGTGGTCTTCCAGATACAGCTCACACGCAGGTTCGACTCCCTTCCGATCTGGAAGTGCTGCGTCTGCACTACGCCGAGACCCTGAAAGCTTGGCGCGAGCGTTTCCTGGCGCGTCGGACCGAGGCGACAGCACTTTACGACGAACGCTTCTGCCGAATGTGGGAATTTTACCTGGCCGCCTGCGAGGCGGGCTTTCGCTTTAATGGGCTTGTGGTCTTCCAGATACAGCTCACACGCAGGTTCGACTCCCTTCCATGGACGCGCGGCTATGTTGATGCGGAGGAGCGCACGCTTCGCGATACGCCAGCCGACGTGCCGCAGATTGGGGCCAGCAATCTGATGACCGGCGCGATAATGAAGGCGGCGGTCGCAGAATGAACCTGGAAAAGTTCGCGAAGATTTTGTTGGTGATGTTCCTCTGGGCCATTTGCTTTCCGCTCATCGTGGCGGGGTCTGCCCATGCCCCGCACCTGACATTCGCGGCGCTGCGAGCTCTCCTCGCCGGAGCTGCACTACTCTGCGCGGGGATCGTCCTGCGTCGACGCTGGCCGCGCGGGAGACGTGTCTGGCTCGCACTGTCCGGAGTTGGCCTTGGGGCTACGTCGCTCGGATTTCTCGGCATGTTCATGGCCTCAGAATTCGTCTCGCCCGGCATTGCCACGGTGATAGCGAACGCCCAACCACTCATGGCCGCTGCCCTGGCAGCTGTCTTTCTGGGTGAGCAGCTCGGTTGGCGCGGCAAGGTGGGCCTGGCGATGGGCTTTGCCGGCATCATTCTGATAGCGGCGCCGGAAATGCAGACGCCCGCCGCCGGCGCTATGGCCTGGGGATAGGCTATATCCTGCTGGCAGCTCTGGGCATCACGGTGAGCAACGTGTTGATACGTGCGATTGTGGAACGGGTCGATCTGCTGATGGCGATGGGTGTGCAGATGCTGATCGGCGCGGTCCCGCTAATCGGCGGTGCCGCAGTATTCGAAGACCCTTTCGCCATAGCCTTCACGCCGCAATTCCTGGCCATTCTCGTTGGTCTCGCCCTATTTGGATCGGCACTCGCCTATTGGCTGTGGAGCGACATCCTGCGCACCACCGAGCTCGGTCGTGCCAATAGCTTTGCCTTTCTCGTACCCGTGTTCGGTTTGGCCATGGGCTCCGCATTCTTTGGCGAAACGCTGAACTGGCTCGCGGTTTTGGGAATAGCCGCAACACTCGCGGGCATCGCTCTGGCCAACTCTCGCCGCACTACGCCGAACGCGGACACAGCATGAAAGGTGCCGGAGATGTTTGCCTGACGTCCGTGTGATGATTTGGAACCACCAACGTCTTGTCAACATGATGCCTAAGTGGGCGCGGATAGCGACCATGACGAGCCGCGGTCCCATTGTGTTCCCGTTCCTAAGATCGAGTTGCCAACCACGGGTAGAGACCACATTCCCGCTCGTACAACTGACTGAGCCGTTTGGCCTGGCGCAATCCAATGTCGGGACCTCTTGCTTTTTTGTTGCTCAAGACGATGTCCTATCCTTCATTGTCTTCAGGTTAGAAACCACCAAACTATTTTAAGCGGCCATATGCGACCTACAGCGGTTGAATTTTGCCATAAATGGCCTTATATGTCCTATTGTCTCAATTTTATAAATGCATAGTAGCGGCCGTATGTGGCCTACTAGTGCTAAAAAACGGATTATGAGGTCACATATGGCCGATAATAAACAGGTGCGCGTGAGAACTCCAGAAACAATCACGAGGGACATTGGCCAGAAACTCGAGCGACTCCGTCTCTCGCGAAACATCACGCAGGCTGAACTCGCCCAGGATGCAGGCATTTCCGAGCGTACATTAAGGCGACTCGAGTCGGGGGATAATCCTACACTCGACTCGCTCATCCGCGTCCTGATTTCGCTGAAAATCCAGCAGAATGTCGATCTCCTTGTTCCCGATCCGCGCATCAGACCAATCGAGCGGGTGCGGACGAAGGGGGTTGAGCGGCAACGTTCAAGCTCAACCAAGCCAACCAAGAAGACCAAACCGTGGGAATGGGGAACAAAGAGCTAGCACATGGCTGAGCCATCTACCGACGCATCCATCAATCTCTGGGGACGCGAGATCGCAGCCGTTTCGTGGTTGGCGGACGAAGGGTATGCCGTCTTCCAGTACGACCCTGAATTCTCCCAATCCGGAATCGAATTATCACCGCTCGTGATGCCTTTAAGTCAGGATCCTTACTCCTTCCCTGCCTTGCCCAGGACAACGTTCAAGGGATTACCGGGAATGCTGGCGGACGCCTTCCCGACAAATATGGCGATCGACTAATCAACGCCTGGTTGGCAGAACAAGGCCGCACGCCTGAAAGCTTCAATCCGGTGGAGCGCCTTTGCTATGTCGGAACTCGCGGCATGGGAGCTCTCGAGTTCAAGCCGGCATTGATGAGCTCAAAACGCAAGGCCCGCAAAGTCGAGGTCGCCAACCTCGTTCGCTTGGCCAATCTGGTACTGAACGAGAAAGCGAGTCTAGAAGGCGTGCTTGAGGGCAAGAACGACCTTGCCGCAATCGATGACATTCTCCGAGTTGGCACATCGGCAGGTGGAGCGCGCGCGAAGGCGATTCTGGCCTGGAACCAGAAAACCGGCGAATTCCGCCATGGTCAGATCGACGCCGGTGATGGCTTCGAACACTGGTTGATGAAGTTCGATGGCATCGACAATAACCGCGACAAGGAAGAACCCGACCCGCAGGGGTTCGGCTTGATCGAATACGGCTACTACCTGATGGCAACGGCTGCAGGCATCGACATGATGCCGTGCCGTTTGCACCATGAGGGTGGACGTAGTCATTTTATGACAAGGCGGTTTGACCGACCTGTCGATGAAAACGGGGTGACGCACAAGCTCCACATGCAGTCGCTTTGCGCCCTACAGCATTATGACTTCAACGACCCGCGCGGCTATTCCTACGAGCAGGCCATCCTGACCATCCGCGAACTCGGCCTCGGCGCTCCAGCATTGGAGCAGCAGTTTCTCCGGGCGATATTCAACATCATCGCCAGAAACCAGGATGATCACGTCAAAAATATCGCCTTCTTGATGGACCAGACTGGCGAGTGGACGCTGTCTCCAGCCTTCGACGTGAACTACTCGTACAATCCGAGTGGCGAATGGACTGGGCAACATCAGATGAGCCTTAATGGCAAACGCGACGGCTTCGAAATGGCAGATCTGTTGGCTTTTGCGGAAACCGCATCCATAAAGCCAACCAAGGCAAAGACACTCATTTCCAATGTCAGCGAGGTCGTTTCGAACTGGCCGAAATATGCGCAGGACGCTGGCGTTAACAACGAGAAAACGCGAAGGATTAGAAACGCTCACCGGTCAGTTCTGTGAACGTTCAGCAGCGTCATGGGTCGTGTGACATCTCGACTGGCGCCCTCGATGCGTCGGACCCTGGTTCAAAGCTAGCGGTATGGAGCTAAGCGGAAATGGCGACGTTCACTCAATCGCAATTGCAAGCCATAGCCGACGCATTGGGAGACACCGAAGACGGACTGATCGGTTCGGAAATCGCACACCTTCTCCAGACCGTCGGCATTGTAGATACCGATCCGCAGATGACAAAACGTCACCGGCTATACAATGCGTTCGCCAATGATCAAAACCGCCGAAAGGATCGGACTCGCATTATCGGTTTTGTCCGCAAGGCGATGAAACCCGAACGGTTTGCGCGGGAACAGAAGCGTTTCGAGCCTATGCGGGGTCAGAACAAGATTTGCTTAAAATCCTGCGCTAAGCTCGAACGGACTGTGAACATCACGCTGTCCGAAGGATCCGACCTGGGCTTCGCAACGACCTGAATCCTTCAGGAATTTGTTGCTCTGTGTCCCAGGAGTAGATGCCGGTCAGATTGATATGCTCCCAACTGAGCGGCGAGATGTGTTTCAGCACGTCATCTGGAATATTCCGCCCCTGCTGGCGCAGATGAGCGACTGCTCGGCTGAGATAAACAGTATTCCAGTGCACAATCGCGCTGACGACCAGGTTGAGCCCGGAGGCGCGGAAAGCCTGGCTATCATAAGAGCGGTCACGGATTTCGCCGCGTTCGTGGAAGAAAACGGCACGCTTGAGCTTATGGGCGGCCTCACCTTTGTTGAGACCAGCCTGACACCGCCGGCGCAGCGTTAGGCTCGAATACCATTCGATCATGAACAGTGTCCGCTCGATGCGGCCGATCTCGCGGAGCGCCTTGGCCAGGTCATTGGCTTTCGACGAGGTTGCAAACATCTTGAGGATGGTTGACGGCGCGACAGCTCGTGTGGTGACCGACGCGCCCAGGCGCAAGAGATCGTCCCAATTCTCCAGAATGAGCGTGGTGTTGATTGGCGTGCCGATATGATTGGCCAAGGCCGGGTAGGTATCGGCTTTCTCGAAGGTATGGAATTTCCGGTCCTTAATGTTGCGCAACCGCGGAGCGAAGCGCTTGCCGACGAAAGAGAACAATCCGAACACCTGATCGCTGGCGCCGCCGGTATCGGTGAACAGTTCCTCGATCTCGAGGATGGTGTCATGGTCAAACAATCCGTCCAGGACATAGACGGCCTCGCTCTCGGTCGGGCTGATCGGCAGGATGCTGAAGTAGCCGTACTGATCGGAAAGTCCGCTGTAGAATTTCGTGCCCGGTTCGCTGCCGTAATGCAGATTGATGTCACCGCGCTTTGCCGCCCGATCGCTGGCCCGGAAGAATTGACCGTCGGACGATGCGGTCGTTCCGTCGCCCCAAAGGCGCGAGTGCGGATGAAACGTATGTGCATCGGTCACGCAGGCCTGCGCCGCTCGATAGGTCTCGGACCGGGCGTGGAAGGTTCGCATCCAACCTATTTGATGGGCGCTGATCCCTTTCGAAGCTCCGGCCATGCGTTTTGGGCCGAGATTTGTACCGTCCGCGAGCACACCTGCGAGCATCGCCGGAATGCTTCGCGGCACGTCTCCCGTTCGGACATGGGAGAACTGGTCGGCAAAACCGGTCCATTCATGCACTTCCTGGAGCAGGTCGGGAATCTCCACGAGCGGATACATTTCGGAGATCTCGGCGTTCAAGTCTTCGGCCGCAGCGGGAACATCCCTGGCATGCGGCGTCACGATCAAGGTTCCCACCTCAAGCCTGACGCCTTCGAGCTTTCCATTACGGGCACGATACGCCAGCCGTTTGAGGTTGAAGTCCATCATTTGCTGGACCTCGGCCAGCCACGCCTCGCCGTCGCTTTGCACGCCGAGGCCGAGTTTGTTTTCCTCCTTGAGAGCGACAAAAACGGGCTTTGGCATAAGATGTTCATCAATCGGCCGGAAGGCCCGGCTGCCTTCGACCCAGACATCGCGGGATCTGAGCCGATCACGCAAATGAGCGAGCGTCGCAATCTCATAGAGTCGGCGATCCGGCTTACCTTTCTCGAAGATCAGCTTCCTGTCCGACTTTGAAAGATGGGCAACCGGGACGCGGTCCGGAAGAACGCGCCTGCTTTCGGCATAAAGCGATCGGAGGGCTTCTATTGCGGCCAGCAACGGATCGTGCCGACGGCGTGACTGGAAAGAAAATGTTTGGAGGAAAACTGCCGCATATTTGCGAAGGTTACCGTATTGCTCGGCCGCCAGCGCTAACGGGGAAGTGCGGTTGCTTTCGACGATGGCTTCGAGACCTGGCTTGATTTGCAGTAGCCGGTACCAGCCGACCTGCCGGTTCAATGTGTCGATCGCATCTTCACCTGTATCGTTAGCTGCCTGCAAGGCCACGATCGTGTCGAGGAACAGGCGCAATGCTTTTGATGTTTCAGCACGGGTGTTCATATGCCGCTGCTTTTTGCGGTTGTTGGCCTTTGAGAACAATCGGCCGAGCAATTTGATGAACATGGTCATCGCGTCGTCGGTGAGTTTCTGGCCAAGCTTGATGACCTGCACCACAAGTGTCGCGCGCCGACGACTGGCGGTAAAGTCGTTGGCAAGCCAAGCCGGCGTGGCATCTCCTTCACGAACCATCTGATCCCAACGTCCAGACGGAATACGAGCCTGCAATTGGGGATCGATCCCAAGCGAGCGCAGAAACGCGATGCGCTCTGTCAAACCGATCAGGTTCATCGCACCCGGGGCGTCCGGAGCTGACTTCAACCAGTGAAGGCGGGTCTGGCTGATCACCGGATCGCCGCTCAGCAGACCGTCGAGAGTCTCCAGTGTCTCCGGTGATAGGTCTGAGATCAGCGCGACTTCAGCACGACGGCGCGCGATAGTTCGTGCCAGCAATCCCAAACGTTCAATAACATTCGCCACAGGCAACAACACGCGGCGTTCGCGAAACGTTGCATGATGGCATTCGCGATCGGCAAGCCTTTGTCGGTTGCAGAAGCGCCTGCATCGCGGCCAACAATGCCGCTCGGCGATCCTGGGCTGCCGCACTCCTCATTCCAAGATATCCAAGTAAGTGCGTGATGTGATTGCTGCGCGTTTCCTCCCGGCGAGCATATCGTTCAAATGAAGCAGGCTCGGCTCCAACCTGTTCGGCAACATAGTTCAGCATTGCCGTCGGCGGAGCTTCGTTGACAGAGAGTACCCGGCCCAGATGCCGCATCACGCAAAGCTGGATCGCGAAGCCGAGCCGATTGTGTTCTCGTCTGCGAAGCTCAATTTCAAGCCGGTCGGCTGGAGACAGGGAATAATGATGGATCAGGCTGTCTTCGTCGGTGGGGATATCGAATAGTTCCTGTCGCTCCTGAATCTTGAGAAGCATACGCCGGGCCATCTTACACTCCATACTATGCAAGCCGATGACCCATGTCTGTGTCCGAAAACGTCCGATTGCGTACAGGGCTTAAATACCCTGTCCACAAATTAGCTTGACTGCATTCTGGACAAGCAGATAATTTGAACAGCCTTTTCGGACAGGATTGACGCCATGTCACGCACTTTCGTCTATGCCCGCGTCTCCACGCCCGGCCAGACGACCCAAAACCAGATAGAAGAAATCCGGGCGGCGGGGTTCCACGTCGAAGACCGCCGGATTGTTACCGAGACGATTTCCGGCAGTGTGCCGATAACGCAGCGTCCGGAATTCTCTCGGCTGGTGGACCGTCTGGAACCTGGCGACATTCTCATCGTGACGAAACTCGATCGCCTCGGCCGGGATGCGATAGACGTCAGTTCAACAGTAAAGGCATTGGCCGACGAAGGAGTACGGTCTACTGTCTTGCACTTGGCGGTGTCGACCTGACGAGTTCAGCCGGCACGATGACCATGAACGTGCTCAATGCCGTTGCCCAGTTCGAGCGAGATTTGCTAATCGAGCGAACGCAGTCAGGCTTAAGACGTGCCAAGTCCGAAGGGAAAGTTCTGGGTCGGCGGCCAAGCCTGACAGACAGCCAAAAGCAAGATGTGCGGGTTGCGCTGAATTCCGGCAAAAGCATTTCCGCTATTGCCCGAGCATTTGGTACCAGCCGTCAAACAATCATGCGGGTGCGTGACGAAATCCGTTGAGCAAGAAGCAGGATCGGATTTCCATTCTTCGAAACGAGGGCTATCAAGAATGCAAACTTCGCGGCATATGTCGCGCAGCCGTTTTTGAAATAGCGGGATGTTTTGCATTTTGGGCTTGGCTGCGGCTCGACAAATCAATCTGGTGGATCGTTCCGGGTCTCGCTGCGCTGAGTCTATTTGCATATTTGCTCACGTTGGTAGATAGCGCGGCCGCAGGTCGTGCCTATGCGGCCTATGGAGGTATCTACATTGCGAGTTCTCTCATATGGCTCTGGCTGGTCGAGGGCGTCCATCCTGACCGCTGGGATCTCTTAGGTGCAACCATCTGTATAGTCGGGGCTGCGATTATTATTGCCGCGCCTCACTCACGCGTTTAATCGGGCGGCATTATCGAGATCTAATTCCTGCATTCAATCTGAATAACAACGCCGCCTGGAACAATGCCGACGCGGCAGAAATCACGAACACTGTTTCAAGCCCTGAAACGGCCACGATCACCCCGCACAACAACTGAGAGCCGCTACATCCTTTTCGAAAGTCTGCGCAGCAAGCTTCAACCCTTCAACCGTTGTGAGGTATGGGAAGATCATCGCGCCGAGCTCCTCGTAAGTCATTCCCGCCTTAAGCGCCATCGTCGCGGTCTGGATACTGTCGGCACCTTCCGGAGCAAGTATATGTGCCCCGAGCAACCGGCTTGGTGTTTCCGTCCGCGACAAGTTTTATGAGCCCGCGCGTGTCCCGGGCAGCGAGCGCCCGGGGTACGTGCTCGAGCGACAACACTGAAGTGCGAACAGTTTGGCCGGCAGCCTTTGCCGCGGCCTCTGTGAGACCGACGCTGGCAACCTGAGGGTCAGAGAAGACGATTGCGGCATGGTAGTGTTGTCATAGACTAGACTATCGCCGTTCATCGCGTTTTTCGCAGCCAGTTTGGCACCGCAGGCAGCCATATAGACGAATTGGTCACGTCCGGTTACATCACCGGCGGCGTAGACATTCTTGTGGCTGGTACGCATCCGGTCATCGACAAGGATCGCGCCACGCCGGTCGGTGGCGATTCCTGCCAGGTCCAACGCAAGATTTTGCGTGTTGGGCGTACGACCTGTCGCAAGCAGAAGGTCCTCCGCTTCCAGGGTCTCGGTTCCATCTTCCGTTTCCACCCTCAGTGCAATGTGGCCATCACGCTTCATGACTTCCGTGTAGCTCTTGATGGTTCTGACGATAATTCCCTCGTCTTCGAACGCGCGCGTCAGCGCATTACCTATTTCCGGTTCAGCCTCAGGCAGCAATCCTCGGCGGCTGACTATGGTGACGGCCGTTCCCGTGCGTGCAAATACTTGGGCTAATTCAACACCGATGTATCCGCCTCCCATAACAATCAACGACGCAGGGCGCTTCTGAACTTCGAGGATTGATGTGCTGTCGTGAGGGCGTACCTGGGTCAGCCCGGGAATGTCAGGCACCTGGGGCCGGGATCCCGTGGCGAGGATGATCTTGTCCGCAGAGATAACCTCTCCATCCAAAGTCAGCTGACCGCCAGCAATGAAACGAGCCTCACCTTCCAAATAGACGATGTTGTTGTGTTGGGGCAGGACGTCGATATATTTTGCAGCTCGCAGGTCATCGACCAGCGCCTGTTTTGGCGGATAATGGCGGCCCAATCCGTGATCTGCGCCGTCGCCTCTATCCCGTCAAATCTCTCGGCGGCTTTTGGGGAGTGCATGACCTCCATAGCCCGGATCATCGCCTTGGACGGTACACAACCGACATTGACGCAAGTCCCACCGATGACACCGTATCCAAGAAGCGCGACCCGAGCACCTTCCTCGGCCGCTGTGATTGCGGCAGAAAATCCCGCTGACCCTGCGCCAACCACAGCCAGATCGTAAGATCCGTTCTTGTTCGAACAACAATCAGACATTTGGGTTCCTTCATTGCGTTGACGTCGTGCGTTGCGAACAAGCGCATAAACCGTGAGGAGTACAAAGGCGAGAAGAGCTGGCAACAGGACATAGTCGAGAACGCCAACGAAGGCCGATAGCCCGACCGCGCCGAACAATACGACGATAACCGGTGTGAAACAGCACAGCGCTGCGATCACTGTACCGATCACCCCTGTCGCCAAGAGCTTATTGTTCATTTCAGATTTTCCCTATTGTCTTCCCGGCAGCCAGACCCGACCGAGAGTCGCAACCTGTGGCGCAGGAAATAAGCGAAAAGACCCGCGACCGCGGCAATCAGCACGGACAACACAACACCCGAACCGAATAGCTGGGCGATCAATCCGGTTGCTGCGGAACCAACAAACGCCAGGCCGCCACCACAGCAGATAATCACTACGGGAGCGGCAACCGCCGTTGCCAGTATCATACCCAAGGACTTGTCACTCATGGGTTAGCTTCAGGAGTTCGAACCATCGTCCAGCAAAACCGCCGTGTACCCATATGTGGCGGGTTGTGCGACGATCTCCTCCATATCCGTCACAGCGTCGTCGAAAGTGATCGTGTAGACACCGGAGCGGCCATCCTCGTGCTCTTGGAAATTCAGGATCTCGACGCTCTCGGATTTTTGCAACGCCTCGCCAACGATGTAAGAACAGGACGGGCACCAAAGGCCTGTGACCTCAATCCGCGCTTTTCGCTCTTCTGCATGGGTTGCCCCAGTCGCCAGGAGCAAAACGGCAAGTGTCATAAATGTCTGTTTCATGGAGAATCCTTTCTCAGTAACCGAGTAGTGGCGGAGCGAAGTATGGGAAAGCCAAGGAGAGCACGACAATGAAAGTTGCACCCCACAGTGCTCTTTTCATGAACCGCTTTTGCAGAGGCCGTTCGCAGCTTCCATCATTACAGGCCTGCGGCGTCGGCCTGTACACTTTCCAGAACCCGTAACAGAGTGTGCCTCCGGCAAACGCGAAGAAGACCCATTTGTACTGGTAGAGCGCTCCGAGCTGACCAATCCATGCGCCTGTGGCCCCGAGGCTGAAAAGCACCAGCGCAGAATGCAGCAGGAGGTCATTGCAAGAGCGCCAAGTATGCCGCCAGCGGTGGCGGCTCTCGCACCCAGATCTCTCTCCCCTTTGGTCCCGGGATGTATTTCTGACGTCATTCTGACACCCTCAATTGATCCATCTAAGGTGAAGGCGTACTGTCTGTAGCCACTACAGATGCAAGGAGTTTTCCTATGTCCGGGATCACGAACGCGCGAGGCTATCTGATTGGGGCAATGTCCAGCGAAACCGGCGTGAATATCGAGACGATCCGTTACTATGAACGCATCGAACTGATGCCGAAGCCTGACCGGACTGCCGGAGGCAACCGGCAATACACCCACGACCACCTTCAACGATTGTCATTTATCAAGCGGAGCCGGGAACTGGGTTCAGCATCGACGAGATCCGCGCGATGCTGAAAATGGTCGACCAGAAAGGCATCAGTTGCGGTGAGGTGCATGCCATGACAATGGAACACCTGAGCTCTGTAAGGGAAAAGATTCAGCACCTGAAGAAGCTTGAAAAGGCTCTTACTAATATGGCGTCTGAATGCGCGAAGGGAGATGTCCCGAACTGTCCGATTATCCAGACGCTCTTTGAAGCGTAGTAACTATTGGGTGATTGACTGTCCCGGCAAGTTGCTCGCCCTGGGGGCCGTTCCGGCTGTTTACACCTGCCAAACGCAGTGCTCAAATATGCCTGTGCGAATTTCTCCTTAAATGAAGACTGTTGTTGTGGCAGGTCGCGATTATCAGACTGGTCGAATCGAAAGTTCGGTGTTCGTTCCAGCTAAGCGCAGGATTTATTGCAAATCTTGTTCTGGCCCTATGCGCCAGAATCTGAACCGTGCTTTGGCATTCGCAGGCTTGGCGATTGAAGCATCGGGCCAACTCGTCTCGGCCAGCGCCGTTCAGACACTTCGGAAGCCAGCAAGCGCGCCAGAGAACTGCGAGAAGACCTTGCGAGCCGAGGTGTCCACCCGGACGTTCTCAGTTTCTGCCGCGAAGAACTTCTCGCTGACAACTACTTCCACGCCGTCCTCGAGGCTGTAAAAAGCGTCGCGGAAAAAATTAGAACTCGAACGGGTCTAACTGATGACGGAGGAGTTCTCGTCGATCGCGCCTTCGGCGGTGACAGGCCGATGTTGGCGATCAACGCGCTGTCAACGGAAAGCGAGAAGAGCGAGCAAAAGGGCTTCTGCAATCTCCTGAAGGGCACTTTCGGTATGTTTCGCAACACGACCGCGCACGCGCCGCGAATCTATTGGAAGATGTCAAAGAAAGACGCAGAAGACCTGCTTTCCATGGTTTCGCTGATGCATCGGCGAATTGATGCAGCCACAACGCCGTCCCGGTATAATCCAGCGTCATGCAGTTTTCCGCTCCACAGCAGCCGGTGGACAGAGGTTGCTGAAGCAGAGCGAATCAGTCGATTTTTTGAAGAATGTATCCAGGGAAGATTACTTCATTGCAATCGATTCCGGCCGTGATGGGCCTTAAGATTTCAATGTCTTCGCTGGTAGAGAAGATCACCTGTTGCCCGCGTTCTTTTGCGCCAGCAGCACGACCCAACAAGTTTTGAAACTTGGACGTGACGATGACTGTTGACGCGGTTCATCGAATACGAGCAGACCCGGGTGGTTGGTCGTCTGTTCGCTGGATAGCTCGAGCAGGCCCATTTGGTAGGCCCATTTCAGACGAATCGCATCGCTCGCGGAAGTCTCAAACCCAATTTCAAATCCTTCCTTCTCGGGCCTGTAGCTGTCCTCAGAGATCGACAGTTCGGAGGGTGAAAATGTACTAAATCCGAAGTCTGCAGCTCGGCCCTGCACCAGCCGCGTCAAGCACCAAGCTTATCTTTGTCGAGCGGAGAGAGCTTCTCTTTAGGAATCTCCGCTTGCTCTCGCAGAAGCTCAGTATAGGCCTCCTGCAAACCCCGAAACCGATCCAGCGCATCATCAAAAACGGCCTGCAGCGCCTCTAGGTCCCTCAATCTCGCTTCTGCCCGTATGCGTTCCTCGATAACGGCAGCCGAGGGGTTGGTACCTGGCGCTACCAACTCCGAACGAAGAAGTCGGATTTGGGTGTAGTGATCCGACAGTTGCCGGCCGACAGCAGAGAGTTGCTCCCTCCGGTCGTTCTCGTCCCTTTCCTCCTAACGAGAATATCTTCGAACATTTTTTCTGCGATCGGATGTACTCGATGTTGTCCGAAACCGGCATTATGACGGAGAGGGCTTCCTGCGCCAGCAATGTATCCGCGAGAGCCTGTTCGCAGGTCGGGCATCGATCCGGCGTCAATGCGGCAGTGACACCCGAGTACCTTTGCAGTCTTTGGACGTCGAGGTTCTTCTGAAGGTCTTCGTCGAGTGAAGCAATTCGCCTTCGCAGAGATTGTAAGTCAGCTAATTTCAGTTGCTGCAGTCCGTGAAGCCGAATTCTCTCAGCGTTCAAATCATCGACCCGCTGGGTCATCTGCTGCAGTTTTGCGTAACTTCCTCCGACTGGTCTTCGACGTCTGGTACTGCCGTGGCGGCCAGGTCTGCTATGCTACCTCTGAGCTTGGAAGCAACCGCGTTTAGCGGTACCCAATTCGTCCCATCGGCCAATTGAATGTGAGCATTTGACAACGCACCGAGATCCGCAATAGGCGTCTCGCTGAGTGAAGCGATCCTGCCGCCGCCTCGCGCTACGAACCGCTCCAGATCTTGCCTGGTAACCGACCATACCTTCGAATTGGCTGCGACGCGCTCCGCCAATCGCTCGCGCTGCACTTCAAGCTTGTAAACATCGAGGTCCATGATGAATTCGACAGCCCGTTTGTGGACCTCTCGAATTCTCATGTAGGTGGGGATAGCAGCCGGGATTGCCGTCCAGCCAAATTTCTGTTCCACCCAGAAAAGTGGGAACACCGTCTCCAGATAGAGCTTCGTTTCTGGCGCATCATACCTTCGGACCTGCGGCAAATGCCATCCGAGGAAGCCTTCCAGAAAATGATGAAATCCGTCTTCCCTTTGGGCGGCTCCTGGATCCAGCACGAAGAAGTTTTGCCGTCTGAGATCATTGGTGCCCTCTGACAAGGCCGCTCCGAAATCTACTGATACCAATCTAGTATCTGTCGCCACTTTCACGCCGCGATGAACGGTGATGATTTGTTCCTCACCATTGGCGATTTCGAGCGAAACGCTCGACTCGATCACCTCAACACGCTTCTCCTCGTCTGTATTGAGGTAGCTTGTCATCGCGTGCGGTAACGGAATTTCTCTCCGAGGGCTCAACATTCGTTCCAGACCCAACGCGTATAACATCCCTTGCATACACGTCGATTTGCCCTTGGTGTTGTCCGCCCAGAGGACGGTCAATCCGGAAGTAAAAGGAACGTCGGCACCATAAACGCCATCCGTTGTGACAGCCCGCAACCTCAGGTGTCGAAAGCGCAACGTCATATCAAATCCTCCAAACGCCAGACCCGCTTCATCAACGCATCAGTCATTCGAGGCGCCACCTCGCTCAAAAACTTCGCTTCCTCGGCGAGCGTTTCTCCTTGCTTGACGATTGCCTGCGCCACTTTCACTCCCTTGTCGGTAAGTGAGATCGACGTTCCTTTGTCGATCTTGACCATGCCCAGAGCGTGCGCAAACGCCACAGCTCTATTCAGAGAGGGCTCGACACGCACCGAAACCTCGTTTGGGCGATACTCTCCCGAAAGAAGGCCTCGAACCTCTTCCCGGCCTTCTGGCAATCGCACAGAATGGGCAAGAAACTGAAGCTTTTGAAAGTTGGACTTCTTCCCGCGACTGTAAAACAGCGCGAGCATCAGGACCGCGATTCCCCATGACATTCGAAGGTCGCCAGGAACAGGGTCCGGTCGAGCTGTAAATGTGAATGATCCGCCCAGGATGGCGGTGCGAAATCGTGTTTCACTGGACATTGGGGAAATCCAGTGGACACCGCATGATCCATTCGCAAATTGACCCGTAGGCAATTTGTTCGGCATTCTCGGCAGAAAGGCTCGGGGCAGCTGTCCGCATTGCAGAGATGAGCGCGTCAAGCTCTGCATTCAAACCTGTCCAGCTGTGTCGCCCGCTTGTGGGCCAGCGAACTGAAGGCGGCGGGCTCGGCTTTTGACCGCTGTAATGACCTTTTCGTGAAGTTCGGGCGAACTTGACCGCAACGCATCAAGCAACGCGTTGCCTTGTAAGAACGAGCGAACAGCTTCAGCCACGAACTCGTCCAATTGATCTGGTGAGGCGCGCTTTTTCAGCTTTTCGGTCGCGTTGGTCAAAAGGTTTGTAGACCCGACAGACCAGCTATCGACCTCCGATTGGGTCGGGGAAGGAATCGAAAGCGTAACCTTGGAAAGCGACGCCATACCACTCGCAACTGCTTCCGATGGAAAGGCGCCTGGATCCTGAATTGTCACCTCGAAAGCTGGGTCCAGCGAAACGCAACCTGCCTCCCTGAGGTCTTTCGTCTTCTTTGCGCAGTGGAGATTACGTCTTTGCTATCGTGCAAAGGCGACATTAGCACCCAATGCTTGATCAGCGTGCCGTGAAACAACTTTCCAACCTCAACGTGATTTGCAATCAGCTTTCCGAGGTCGGTTGTTATCTTCTTCTTTTGCCTGTCCGCACGCGTGGCGATATCAACTGGCTCTTCGACGGCGTAGCATTGATAGGCGACAGCATCCGTCGTGCAGTAATAGTCGACTCCATAATCACCTTGGTGTGCGGCTGGTATTTTCTGCACATTTAAGGGACCATGACGGCCTTGAAGAAGACTGAGTGCAAAGTGCTCCCAATCGTCTGGGTTCCAAACCTGAACTGCACTCAACATTGTCACGAATATGCCCCGCCCCGAATTCGGCAAGTCTATCTGTGATCGAGGATATTTCAATACGTGCAATCGTAGGTATATCGACCCTAGACGACGTCTAGCTCACAACACACCCCATCTCGATAACGTCCCCTTCCCGTAATCTCGCGCACGCCGAGTTGGCCAATAAGGTTCAGAGCGCCACGCGGCGTGATCCTGGCCGCGTTGGCGAGCATCTGTGCCGACACGATCGGCCGTGACAACAGTTGCTCAATGGCGACGGGCAAACTACTTGTAGATCTCTTGCCGACAGCACGCCGCTCGAGCTGATGCTTTGCTAGCGTCAAACGATCAAGTTCCTTCATTCCCGCACCAACCGCAGCGATCATTGCTTCGAGGAAGGCACTCAGCCTGGTTGTTCTATCCCGCGCACGCCGCCGCTCACGAGGCATCTCTCGCAGCCCGACGGAGAAAGCCAGGAGATGTGATTGAACCTTTCCTCGCGATCTTAAGAAATCCGAAACGAGCACCTGCCCAAGCCAATGCTGCCGCTGAAGCGGTTCGAGCTGCTCCCAGCCATCCCAAAGAACCGCTGCGGCCAGGGTTGCCGGAAGTGTGTCAACTTTTCTGACCAACTCGAGCCATTCAGAGATCCGTTCGGCTTCGTCCCAATCAGGATCCCTGATGACCAACTCGCCCACAATGAGGTCTGGTTGCCGGGTTCTGGTAGATCCGGGGGAACGGCTTCTACCAGCCAGCTGGTTTCCGCAAGCACCTCGTCGAACTCTGCCAATTCCGGAGGAAGCGCATCGTGCTCGTCCGTTTCGAGATCCCTCCCCTCTCCTCTCCTCTTGAGTTTTCTGGGAAGTTCATCCTCCTGTTCGGCAATCCCCGCAAAGGCAATGATCCCAGCCCGCGAGATCGCCCAACCTGGATTGTTTCTCATCGCCCGTCGTCTCGCCCGGACGATCCGGTGCGCAATGACAAGCTCGTGGCTTGGTGCGCGAACGTCCATCTTGGCGTCGTGCAGAACCAAGTCTTCCAGATGGACAAGTTCGCCGGCCACCCACATGTTGGAGACGGCCTCGAAGAAATCAGCCCGCTCTGCAAAGCCATGTCCGACCTCAGATCGGGCAACACGCTCATCAAGCCGTGCGAGTGCATCTTCAGCCGCCGATATCGGCTTCAAGAGAGCCTCGAGGCTCAACTTTCCAATTTCATAAGGCATTGTTTTTCGTGTCTTACGCATTTATGCGGAAGCTACCACGAATTTAACTTCCGTCATAGACTGCCCCGTAAACTCGCGTTCGCCGATATGCAGTCTGAGGCCTTCTGAATTGAACAAATGCCCGGCAGTCCGCGCTCAGGTCGACGAGAGGGCCCGGTTTTCCTGGGGTTTTGACGGTTCGGGTCGTGGAAAAGGCACTCAAAAGACGTTTACAAACGATCGGTTATCCGTATCTTCTTTAATTGGAAACTTCCTCTCTTATCGGCTCTCAGGCGTCCCAAATGGCCAAATCAGCGCTCAAACAGTCTTCTCATCGACCTGAGGGACGGCTTATTGGCTACGCGCGCGTCTCCACGGAGGAACAGGCGACAGAGGCGCAGGAACTGGAATTGCGTTCGGCGGGCTGCGAGATAATCGTGGAGGAATACGGTTCCGGCGCCTCACGCGCTCGTCCTGCCCTCGCCAGGCTCGTTCGGGAGATCGATGCCGGCGAGACGCTGGTCGTCGTCCGGCTTGACCGTCTCGCCCGCTCAGTGAACCATCTTTAGAAGTGATCGACGATCTGAATGCAAAGGGAGCGCATTTTCGCTCACTGAGCGACCCGATCGACACGACGACACCTCAGGGCATGTTCTCGCTGCAGGTTCTGGGTGCTGTCGCGCAGCTCGAGCGCGCCTTGATCTCCGAGCGCACCAAGGCCGGCATCAAGGCCGCAAAGGCGAAGGGGAAGTTACCCGGCAATCCAGGAATTCGAGAGCGCAGACCTGAAGCGCTTGCCAAGATGACGGCCGCTCAAAAGGCGGCCTATGGTGCACGCATCCAGGCAAGTGCAAGTCAGTGGCTTCCAATTGTCCGGCGCATGCGTCCCTATCACACCTGGACGATATCTCACGGTTTCTCAAAAACCGTGGATTTGACTGGACGCCCGAACGGCTTCGGCGCGCGGTGAAGTGGATGGTCACAGAGGGAATGGCGGACAAGGCCCTGCTCAGCAAGTCGCCTCCGCGCCCGCCGGAAGACCGGCTGATGACGCTGGTCGCCGGCATTCATTCGTCCAATCCGGAGCTGACATTGCGCGAAATCGCCGGTCAGCTCGAACGCCTGCACGAGCGTACACCCCGCGGTGGGACAAAATGGTTGCCTTCTTCCGTCAAGAACCTCATCGACCGGGCAAAGCGGACTGGTTTGCTCGAAGCAGTTTGAGTCCCAGATCGGAACTCCGGCGCAAATTGCCCGCCCAGACCCTGCGGACGAAGTCTCCGTGCGTTTGATTTCAACCGGTCGGAAAACTGGCGCCGGCACTGATCTCCGTTCAGACCTCACCATGGTCTCACACCAGCCCATGCAGGGATTTGTGGAGGTGGAGTTTGCCCTCCCCAGCCCTGTCGATCATGGCGCGGAAATATCCGCCGGGCGAGGCAATGTGCTCCGGATCCCGCAGCGCCTTTTCGGCGACAACCGCAAGGCAGGCCGCGGCCAGATATCTGCCTTGCCGCTCGACAGCGAGCTGATATCCGGACGGACTGAGGCCGATCAGCATGCGCAACTGCTCGGCAGCTCCACAAAGAGCCGGCCAACTGCTCAGACCGACCCCCAATTCTGCCTGTACCGATGAACATGCCGACTGAATGAGCCTATGGAAACACCATCCAGGTTGGTTTCGGGAAACTTGCCTGCGCCTCCCCTTCCCACTTGTGATTTCGGCTGTTGTGTTTCCGTGCGCCCGCCGCAAGGCTCTTTTTCAAGAGCCATTTCAACGGCGAAGCCGTTGTCAGAAGTAAATTCAATGTCTTGCTCGTTAGAGCAAGTCCGTTGAGGATTACTTTCAAGGGAGTCGGTTGGGGTTGTAATAAATAAAGGGCTGACATCAATGTCACCCGCGCATGACATTTTATCCTTATTTTTCAACGAATGTGCTTCATGGAGAGCCAGGACCTGCGCATAGAGCGATTCCAGAAGTGCCGCCTTCTCCACCACATTCAATTCGTCCCGGATCACAATCGCCTGGGCTCGGGCAGCAAACCCGTGAAATTCTGCAGGCTCCAGTTCGGCCATGTCGGCGATCGCCCGTGAAAACCGTGTAACAGCCCGCCTGGCTTCCTGCTCGGCCTTGATACGGCGCTGGAATGCATCCGCCTGAACCTTGAAGGCCTCCAGATTGAAGCACGCAGGGCTAAAGTCCAGACCGTAGGCCTGCTCCAGAGCCCCTTCTGAACCGCGATAGACATAGCGTCGCCCGGTCGGACTGTCCCGATAGGCAAGCACTCCGGCTTCGACGAGTTTCTTCAGGCAGCGCGTGACAGTGCGCGTGGTGCGCCGAGTGTATTCGGCAAGACGCTGATTTGAGATCGCCACTACCGGCCGCTTTCCGGCCTGGAAATCGTCGGGCTGCACAAGACCCAGGAGAATATCCAGGACATGATAAGCCGTGCCATCGATACCAAGCGCCGGCGCAACGCGTTTCAGAACCAGGGAGATTTCCTTTTTGGTGACCTTCGGCCGGTCTTCCTGGGACGCCAGATGCGCGCTCGCAAGAATCCCGGCAGACACCTTGCGAAAACTCGCAATCTGCTGGGTCGAAGACATAAGTCCTCCTTTGCCGGAAGCGCATAAAGCGACCGAGCACTGAATTTTCAGATGCGAGACAAGCTGGAAGACGCAAGAAATCGTGCTCTGCTGCGAGACAGAACTTGCGTTGCGCTGCGAGTGATTCTAGAATCAGAGCTGCTAGACCGAGATCATAGGCACTCGTGCTTATCTCAACGAGGACCCGCCCACGTGGCGGGTTCTTTGTTTCATGCTTTTATTTGCTCGCTTGTTTCCCTTCGCCTTTTTTGAACTCTTCAATCAACGCCGTCATCTTGTCTGCGACAAACTGAGCAAAAGCCGGCTCTTTCTTCGCATCTAGGAAGATTTTGACAGCGTTGCTGGACTGCTCCATCGTTCCGAACGAGCGACCTTCGTTCTCCAATCGAGACTTTTCAGCTCTGGATTTCGTCGTCCTGAACTTGTCTGCTTTTTCAGCTGTCCGATAAGCCAGTTCGAAACGCTTGTTGGAGTCAGCCCCTTTCCACACTGCGCTTTCGGGTAGAGCACGCACCGCTTCGAGAATCGAAGACTTCTTTGCACCTCGATCAGCGAGGCTCGCAAAAGCCTCCCAACGATTTCGGCCGATCTTGGGGCAGGTCCAATCAAACGAAAGATATCAGCTGGCACCAAAGCGACGATTGCAGACATTTTCGAAATCGTTGTGTCAGAGGCAACTCCAACAGACTTGGCTACAAGCTTACGCGTGAAACCGGCTTCCAAAAGGGCGACTGCGTATACCGCCTGCTCAATGAAGGACAGGTTCTTTCGTTCATTATTTTCAAGACCTTGAGCAATGACAAGCTCTTCGTCAGAAAGTTCTTGAACGTAAGCTTTCACCTTTTGCCCAAGAACCATGCAAGCACGATTGCGCCGCGCTCCATACGCCAGTTGGTACTGACCATTTCTGCCGGATGTGGACGGACAAGATGGGGAGTCGTTGGCCTTCTTCCTTAATGGAAGTCACCAGGCTTCGAAATCCGGGTCATCGTCGGTCCATTCAAGACGGTCTTGATGATGGAAGCCCGCACGGTGATGGGGTCGAGTTCAACGGTTTGGGATTTTTCAAGCTCGGCTTTCAGCCGCAGGTTTTCTTCTTCGATGCTTGCAAAACTCGCCTGCAGTGCTTTCGTCGGAGCAGTCGTCATGGGCCGACTCGTAGTCTTGTCCGATTTCTCGCTTCAGCTTGTTTGGCAAGTTCGTTCGGGTCTACGGCACCAAACATGCCGGCAAGGCGTTTCGCCCGGTTGGATGCTTTGTTCATGAGCGTCCCCAGACTTTCAGGATCTCTTGGAAGATCTCAGTGTTGGCAGCATTTACGGATTCTATGGCGCGATTGTACGTGTCGCGTCCGACAGACCCTTTTTCGAGTTCGTACAACGTTTTGTTTTCCAGACCGGCATTTGTGATCGCAGTGGTCTCTACAACTGCAGCAGTCAAGACGCTTTCTCCAAAGAGAGACCGAAGCATCGCTGCAATATTCACCTGTGGAACATCGTGGGGAATATGTCTGGTCAAAAGAAACCGCATGAACTCATGATCGACAGGCGCACCAAAGTGAGCCATTTGTTCCAGCATTTCGTCCATCATGTACAAAAACTGGTTCATACTTGCGACGTCGATCATCGCGGACTGTACAGGGATAATTAGCCCGGTAGCGGCAAATACAGCGTTTAATGTCAGATACGACAATTGCGGTGGCGCATCGATTACGACTACATCGTAACGATCCTCCACGCTTCTCAGTGCAGTCGCCAACCGGCGAATAAAGTATTCGTCTCCCACGTATTTGTTGCTGATGATGGCGGCTGGCGTTTCGTAATCGAAATACTGCAGCTCGCTCTGGCCTGGAACAAGATCCAGGCCCGCAAAGTAGGTCGGTCGAATTACCTCCGGAAGTGGCCGACGTTCATCATCGTAACGCAGAACGCCAAACACCGTTTCGTTGTCGCCTACTTCCAAGACCGGCTGAACACCCAGCATCTCCGTCAGACTTGCTTGTGTATCAAGGTCGATTGCGAGAACGCGGAGGCCTTGCAACGCGAGAAACTGAGCCAAGTGCAAAGCAGTCGTCGTTTTCGCGCAGCCACCTTTGAAATTGGCGATCGCGACAATTTGCATTCCGTCATCTTTACGACGACGCGGATCAAACTGTAGGGACTGTCCGGGACGTTTTTCGGCCAGGAACGATCGAAGTTCATTGATCTGATCGAGTGTGTACATGCGCCGGTTCCCATCAGACCGCGCCGGTTGCGGACCTTCATTGTCGAGCGACATTTGCCGCAAGGTTGCGGGCGCGATGCCAATCAGGTCCGAAACTTCAGATGAGGAAAACGATCGCAAGTGCTTACGCGACTCCGGAGGATAATTCTGTTGCCAGTTGTTTTTGATTTGCTGGCTCAATAGTGACGAAAAACGCGCAATTTTTCCCCTTGTTGAGTTGGGGTCCAATTCCTTGTCAGAAATTGCGGCTTCTTCTGTCATTATCCACTCCGACGCAAAAATTTGAAAAACACGGAAATAAGCGTCAGAGCGAACTAAGAGCGAATTAGTGATTCCTGTCAATGGCTTTTTAGTTAACGCCCGTTAACTTTTCCACCGTCGACACGATATCGTGTGCCTAGAGAAAATGGACCACACTAGTACTTGCAGGCAGACTCTGCTCATGGTGCATTTGTTCAGAAGTGCAGAGCGAGCTAAACAATGATGTACGCCTCATAATATTCGATTCAGATCAGCGAAGACCCGAATGTATCCTGAGATCAGGCGTTCGGCGTCTAAGTTTTGATGCGCGGAGACCGCGTTGCTTCCTGTGTTTTTGATAGCTATGACTCGGTTTCGTATTCCCTTTCGCCCACTCACGCACGGCAGTCAGATTGACGCCAGTGTATCCACCACCGTTTTCATGACAAATGTCCACTTTGAAACTCCATAAAAAGTAGAGGTCTTTTATTGGATCGCCGCATTCGGGGTCTAATTCTAAAATGTCTTCTTGCCGAACTGACACTCAAGTTCTCGAGTGAGGTCTCTCGGTGCAATGTTATTGCGCTAGGAGACCTCAGAAAAGCTTTCGCCATCTTAAAGCTTGTTGCCTACGAATTGCGGCGTGAACGAAGAAGACCAACATCGACGACAACCCTGAATGACAAGTTCTATTCAGACATGAGCCGCGCTCACGGCTACCTGTAGACCCATTCGTCAAACAATTGTGTTAGGTCGAAATGCATTTCTTTTAGGACAGGCCGGGCAAAGCAATTCCAGAAGGTGGCGCCAGAGATTTTAACAACCCTTCTTTCCAAAAGGTTCGTACTGACATCGTTCATCGTATGAATTTACCAGCACTGCGTCGTGCCAAATTGTTGTGAGACAATTCGACCAATTGGATTTCCAAGCCCCCTCCTCTCCGCTGGGCAATATCCAACCTCCAGCCCCGGATCAACGATTTGAAGTTCCTATGTTGGATGACCAGAAATTGATTTCCAACCCACGCCAAATCGGCATTTGGACGCAGCTTGGCGACCAAGAGCTCGGTTCCGTCTACGAGACCAGACTCTGCATTATCGGCAACACAGAACGCAATCAACTCAAACACCGCAGATGAAGTTCCGTCTGCGATGTAGTGGAATCCGCAAACCTGTTGACTTGATACGTTTCTGAACACCTAGTTCCGAGTGGGGTGTCAGATGACACCGGGTCAAGAAATTGTTTTTTCGATGTTTTTTTCCGAGACGTCATTCCTTCCAATCGAATGCGAACAATTCTTGAACTCCCCTCCCCGATTTGCGGCCACGAGAACAATTGAATCCCGCGGTGAAAACATCGTCTCCCTTTTCCTACCAAAGAAGTATTGAGGTCCCACAGGGCAATCCCATCAAAAAATACAACAGGACCGTAAACGCTAGCGAATGATTGCGACGGCGATTTTGAACCGCCCAGACAACTGATGCTAAATGGCAACCGTCGAGCACTAAGGTAGGAAGTGACCAGCCGGAAGATGCCGACCGTAAGAGATATTCATTACGAGGGCAGGGGCCTCCAACCTAAAGAAGTGAACATCAGGTTCGGATGGCCGAAAAGCTCGATCGCGGTGTGCTCAAGAGCAATGGTGAACGTAAAGCGACCACTGGCTGTCCGAAGCGATGATTTTACTTCACAGGGGAACAAGTTTAGAACCAGCGCGCACCCAGATCCCAGTATCGCCCGGCAAGGAACCCAATGTCTGAGACACCCGAAAACAACACAACTATTGAGCCCGTATATGTTGATCTGACTGCCGACATCGTCTCCGCATATGTGAGCAACAACACGATTGCTTCGGGTGATCTGGCAGCCTTGATAGCGACGGTTCATTCGGCTCTCGTTTCGGCCGCACAAACGGCACAGGAACCAGCCGCTGAAGAACTTGTCCCGGCTGTACCGGTCAAGAAGTCCGTCTTGGGCGACTACATCATCTGTCTCGAGGACGGCAAAAGATTCAAATCGCTGAAGCGTCACCTGCGAACGCATTTCGATATGACGCCGGAAGACTACCGGGCCAAGTGGAACCTGCCTGCGGATTATCCGATGGTTGCCCCGAACTACGCCGCGGCCGCGGTCGGATCTCGCCAGGAAATGGGACTGGGTCAGAAACAGGGTCGCAGAAGCAAACTGGCGAACAAGAGCTAGTCTTCTTCCCGCCTGGACAAGACCCGCCGGAGCTGAAGTTCCGGCGCGCGGGGCACAATTCGATCACTCTGAAGCAGGTGCCTGCAGCGACCGGTTCCCTGCCGGCAAGTCCGCCTGTCAAGAAAGCTGATCGAGCAAGGCCGAAGTTGCCGGCATGCGTTTCAGGCTTGCCGCAATGCGCTTGCGCCATTCCGGACCGGTTTCCAATGACCCGCCGGAGCTGAAGTTCCGGCGCGCGGGGCACAATTCGATCACTCTGAAGCAGGTGCCTGCAGCGACCGGTTCCCTGCCGGCAAGTCCGCCTGTC
>LZQR01000090.1_pt1 | contig 24114 bp, 23 predicted proteins | sample 768601 | NCBI WGS metagenome assembly LZQR01 (sample SAMN05207299, study PRJNA324521) | oil field metagenome | isolation source: sample BH-FW-24 from oil reservoir | place: India: Bombay High | collected 2015-12-04
GTCGGTCAAGCCGCCTTCACCGGTGTTGTGATAGAAGTTGCCCATTTTGGCGGCCCGGTTCAGTGCGATAATGGCGTGTTTGCTCAAGGCACCGAAACTCATGGCGGAAATATTGAGGTGCGAAGCGGCGTAGGGTTTGGCGCAGTTTTTTTCGCCGACCAGCTCGCGTTTTTGCTCTTCCGGAACGCTTTGCGGTTTGAGGGAATGTTTAATCCATTCATAGCCGACACGATAGGTGTCGAAAATGGTGCCGAAGGGGCGGGTGTCGATCACGCCTTTGGCGCGTTGGTAAATCAGTGAACGGAATTCTCGCGGCACCGGTTTGCCGTTGGTGTCGCTTTCAACGAAGTATTGCTGGATTTCCGGGCGAATCGATTCAAATATATAACGTATGTGGCCGAGAATGGGGTAGAGCCTGAGCAGAGTGTGCTTTTCTGGCTCATATCGTAAACGCCGAGCAGAATGAACGGGCCGACCAGCAGCCATAAATACGCGGCACTCGGCCAAACGGTTGTGGCGGCAATGACGCCCGCCGCCAGCACGGCAGATGTTCCCATAAACAGGTTTCGTGTTGTTCTCATGTATCCTCCAGGCCTGGTCGAAATTGACTTTGATGTTCTCGTTATATGAGTGTTGGCTGGCGTTAGTATAATGTCTTAGTCTATTCATTGAAACAACCGACTTGGATTTTCGGAAAGCGGTTATCGCATGATTAAAGGGGTGTCTTTTGGTGGGTTCACTGAAATTCGTTCTCCAATCGCATCGGCATTCCCTTTATAATAAGCCTACATTTTTGAACCGCTGTCTTTACGACGAAGTTAACTTAAAAACACCCGTCAAAGACGATCGAATGACTTTAGGAGATTTTCGTGATCAAAACTCGTTTTGCCCCCAGCCCGACCGGTTATCTACACATTGGCGGCGTTCGCACGGCCTTGTTTTCCTGGTTGTATGCCAGACAAAATAAGGGTCAGTTCATCCTGCGTATTGAAGATACCGATTTGGAGCGCTCCACTCAGGAATCCGTCCAGGCGATTTTAGACGGTATGGAATGGCTTGGGCTGGATTACGACGAAGGGCCGATTTATCAGACAGAGCGTTTTGATCGTTATAAAGCCGTCATTCAGGATTTGCTGAATCGTGACCTGGCGTATTATTGCTACGCGTCACCGGAAGAACTGGATGAGATGCGTGAGCAACAAAAAGCCCGTGGTGAAAAGCCACGTTACGATGGCCGTTATCGTTGTTTCACCGGCACACCACCGGAAGGGGTTAACCCTGTGGTGCGTTTTAAGAACCCAACCGATGGTGAGGTGGTGATTGACGATTTGGTCAAGGGGCAAATCGTGGTGTCCAACTCGGAACTGGATGACTTGATTATTGCACGCTCCGACGGCACGCCGACGTACAATCTGACGGTGGTGGTGGATGACTGGGATATGGGTATGACGCACGTGATTCGCGGTGACGACCACGTTAACAACACCCCCAGACAAATCAACCTTTATAAAGCCTTGGGTGCGGAAGTACCGAAGTTTGCACACATTCCGATGGTATTGGGCGAAGACGGCAGTCGCTTGTCCAAACGTCACGGTGCGGTGTCGGTTTTGCAATATAAGGAAGAAGGCTTTTTGCCGGAAGCCTTGTTGAACTATCTGGTTCGTTTGGGCTGGTCTTATAAGGATCAGGAAATCTTCACCGTTCCGCAGATGGTGGAATTGTTTGATCTGGAAAGCGTGAATTCTTCGCCGTCGACCTTCAACACCGAAAAACTGCTTTGGATTAACCAACAGCACATTCAAACCACCGACATCGAACATTTGGTGCAGCATTTGACGCCGTTTATGGAAGAGAAGGGCTTGGACGTATTGCAAGGCCCGGCGCTGTCGAAAGTGGCCGATTTGCTGCGTGAGCGTGCCCGTACCTTAATTGAGATGGCAGATGGCGCGACCTATTTCTATCAGGACTTCACTGAATTCGATGCAGACGCCGCCAAAAAACATCTTCGCCCGGTGGCGGAAGAACCGTTGCGTTTGGTACAACAGAAGTTTGCGGCGCTGTCCGAATGGAAAGCGGAAGCGATTCACGCCGCCATTCAGGAAGCCGCCTCCGACTTGGACGTAGGCATGGGCAAAGTGGGGATGCCATTGCGTGTCGCCATTACCGGCGGCGGTCAATCGCCATCGATTGATGCCACTGCGGAGTTGATCGGGCAGGAAAAATGTATTGCCCGTATAGACTTAGCGTTACAGGCCATTGAAATCCGGAAGCAGAACGCTTAAACAGCGGGGTGGGCGCGGTACTTACGGGCAAAATTAATATGGCATTTTGTTAAAAAAGTCTTGACCGTCCCGATAAGTTCTATATAATACGCGCTCATCAGCTTGAGGGGCTATAGCTCAGCTGGGAGAGCGCAACACTGGCAGTGTTGAGGTCAGCGGTTCGATCCCGCTTAGCTCCACCAATTCTGATACTTTTCTGGAATCTTTTAAGACCACTAGGCCGGACTTAAACGATGGGATTTTGGAAGAGATAACTGGAGAAATCCAGGCACAGATTAACCTGGTTAATCACATTGTGTCCCGTTCGTCTAGAGGCCTAGGACACGGCCCTTTCACGCTGTAACAGGGGTTCGACTCCCTACGGGACGCCACTATGCGGGAATAGCTCAGCGGTAGAGCACAACCTTGCCAAGGTTGGGGTCGCGAGTTCGATCCTCGTTTCCCGCTCCAAATTTAAATTGATTGAAAAGGTCTGCCTCTAGGTCGGTAGAATTGAAACCGGTTCAATTGATTGCTTGTTGAAATACAAGCCGGATGACAATCCACATTGTCCCGTTCGTCTAGAGGCCTAGGACACGGCCCTTTCACGGCTGTAACAGGGGTTCGACTCCCCTACGGGACGCCACTTTCAAAAGCCCGCTTGAGTTTTCAGGCGGGCTTTTCATTTCCGGACATCTGTCTCACTTTATACTTCCTTTTACTCGTTTTAACCAGGCCTGGTTCCGTGGTTCGTTTTTTGCTTGTTTTGACGTTGAACGTTTAAAATTTTTATAAATTCTTCTTAAAACTATCTTTTTAAGACGCCGGTTATTGATTAACATGGAGTCGTCTTGTTCAGCGTACATTTTGGAGTGATTATGTCTCAAGCGGATATCGGTTTAGTTGGTTTAGCGGTCATGGGTCAGAACCTGGTTTTAAACATGGCCGATCATGGGTTCCACGTCAGTGTTTACAATCGTTCGAAGCAGAAAACGGACGACTTTATTCAAAACCGTGTCGAAGACAAACCCATTACCGGCTACGATTCGCTTAAAGGACTGGTCAACAGCTTGAAAGCGCCCCGTAAGGTGATGTTGATGGTCAAAGCCGGTGAGGTCGTGGACCACTTTATCGATCAACTGTTGCCACTGCTGGATAAGGGCGACATGATCATCGATGGCGGGAATTCCTTATACACCGACTCCACACGACGCACGCAAAATTTGAAAGAAAAAGGCATCCTGTTTGTCGGTACCGGCGTGTCCGGCGGGGAAGAGGGTGCGCGTCACGGGCCATCCATTATGCCGGGTGGCGACCCGGCGGCCTGGCCGTCGGTGAAATCCGATTTTCAGGCCATCGCCGCACAATCGGATGGCGAACCTTGTTGTGACTGGGTTGGTCCAGAAGGGGCCGGACATTATGTCAAAATGGTGCATAACGGGATCGAATATGGTGATATGCAGCTCATTACCGAAGCCTATCAATTGATGCGGGAAGGGTTGGGCATGTCCGCCGACGAATGCCAAGCCGTGTTTGCGGAATGGAATAAAGGTGTTTTGGATTCTTATTTGATTGAAATCACCGCCGACATTCTCAGCTTTAAAGACAAAGACGGCGAACCATTGGTCGATAAGATTCTGGATGCGGCCGGTCAGAAGGGCACCGGAAAATGGACTGGCATCAGCTCGTTGGAGCTGGGCATGCCATTGACGCTGATTACAGAATCGGTTTACGCTCGCTGCTTATCCGCCCTGAAAAGCGAGCGGGTGGAAGCGGCTAAATTGTATCCGCGTAGCGACAAGACGTTGGATGTCGATAAAGACGCGATGTTGACCGCGATTCATGATGCGCTCTATGCGTCGAAAATCATTTCCTATGCGCAAGGCTATATGTTGATGTCCGAAGCGGCGAAAGAATTCAACTGGGATTTGAATTATGGCGGCATCGCCCTGATGTGGCGTGGCGGCTGTATTATCCGCAGCACCTTCTTGGGCGAAATCAAAAAGCCTATGATGCATCACCGAACCTGTCCAACCTGCTGAAAGCGCCGTTCTTTGAAGACGCGATCAAATCGGCGGAAGCAATTGGCGTCAAGCGGTGATTTTCGGCATTCAAAGTCAAATTCCAACCCCGGCGCTGAGTTCGGCCCTGGCGTTCTTCGACGGCTATCGTAGCGAACGGGTGCCGGCCAACTTACTGCAGGCGCAGCGCGATTATTTCGGCGCACACACCTATGAACGTGTCGACGCCCCACGTGGTGAATATTTCCACACCGATTGGATTCATTCCGGCGGTAATGTCAGCTCCACAACGTACGAGGTGTAAGTCTTATGTCGGAAGCCTGTACTTATGTGGTGTTCGGCGCCACCGGAAACCTGTCGTTATCGAAACTCATGCCCAGCTTTTATCATTTGGAACAAGTCGGCCGCCTGGACGATGACATGCGCATTCTCGCCATCGGGCGACGCGAATGGAGCCGAGACGACTGGATAAAATCGTGAAAAAGCGGTGGAACCCAAAGCGCGGGGCGGTTTGGATAAAAATCTGTTCAAACGTTTTTGCGAACGTTTGGATTATTTCCAAATGGATATCAATAAAGCCGAGTCGTATCAGGCGCTGGCGCGTTTAATCGCCACCGACGCCTGGCCGAACAATGCCGTCTATTATTTATCCTTGGGACCGGATCACTTCGCCAGCACGGTGCGTCATTTGGGTGAAAGCGGCATGTTGGCCGAAACCGACGGCTGGAAACGCGTGGTGCTGGAAAAACCTTTCGGTTACGATTCCGACAGCGCCAAGCAACTGCAAGCGCAACTCAATAAATATCTGGATGAAGACCAGACTTACCGAATCGACCATTATCTCGGCAAAGGCATGGTGCAGAACATTATGGTGTTCCGCTTCGCCAACCTGTTGATGGAGCCGCTTTGGAACCGCAATTACATCGACCATATTCAGATTACCCATGCCGAAGACCGACCCATCGGAACACGCGCGGGGTATTACGACACCAGTGGCGCGATGCGCGATATGATTCAAAGCCATTTGTTGCAACTGTTGGCACTGGTCACCATGGAGCCGCCGGCCTCGATGGATGCGGAAGACCTACGCGATGAAAAAGTGAAACTGTTAAAGTCGATTCGAAGCATTTCCAAGAAAAACGTCTCGGCCCAAGCCTATCGGGCGCAGTATGCCGCCGGTGAAATTCATGGCAAGCAAGTGCCGGCTTATCTGGACGAGCCCGGCATGTCTCAAGACAGTGTCACCGAAACCTATGCGGCCTTGAAACTCTACATCGACAACTGGCGCTGGGCCGGTGTGCCGTTCTACATTCAAACCGGCAAGAACATGGCGAAAAACAAAATGTTGGTGTCGATTTGCTTCAAACACTCACCAAAGCAGTTCTTCCGCGATTCGCACGTTCAGAAAATGAAACCCAACTGGATTATTTTCGGCATTCAGCCGGACGAATCCATTAAGATCGAAATGATGGCGAAACAGCCAGGTCTGGAAATTAATACCGAACAAATCAGCCTGGATGCCTCCATGGGACGGGAAGGCGAAGAACCGAACGATGCCTATGAAGAATTGCTGCTGGATGTCATTAAAGGCGACCGCTCCCTGTTCCTGCGCTATGACGAAGTCAAAGCGCTTGGAAGGTAGTGGATCCGGTGATTCAGGTTTGGGGCACGGAAACCGGTTACATCGATACCTACAAGTCGGGAAGCTGGGGGCCGGAAGGCGCCAATAAACTGTTTGATTCGCCGGAACAAAACTGGCGTTACCATATTCACCCGGAGTCTGAAAGATGACCGAAGTGAATGGCCTGCCGACGAATTGGCGTGTATTCGACACGCCGGCAGACGTCGCCACCCATACGGTGGAACAGCTGCTGGCTCTGGCGGATCAAGCCATTCGTGCTCGTGGGCGTTTTACACTGGTGACGGCGGGTGGCACCACGCCACAGAAATGTTATGAGTTGCTGGCGGAACAACAAGCCGATTGGGCCAACTGGCATATTTACATGGGCGACGAGCGCTGTTTACCGAAGGAAGACAGCGAACGGAACAGTGTGAGTTTGCACCAGGCCTGGTTGTTTTTCGGTCATATTCCGGACAAGAATATCCATGTCATGCCGGCCGAACTGGGCCCTGAATTGGCAGCCAAATCCTACCAAGCTACCGTTGACGTGATTGATCGCTTTGATGTGGTTTTGCTTGGTATGGGGGAAGACGGCCACACCGCCAGTTTGTTTCCGGGGCATGTGTATCCGGAGGATATTTCCGTGGTGACCGAGTATCATTCCCCAAAACCGCCGCCGGAACGCATCAGCCTGTCGTACGAACGTTTGGGCCGCAGCCGCCATGTATTCAAATTGATTACCGGTGCGGGAAAACGTGAGGCGGTTAAGCAGTTATTGGACGGCGACGATTTACCGATTCAGCGTGTGCAGGGCGATGAGACGCTGGTGTTTATCGATTCCAGCGCGCTGTAATCTAAAGAAATTCATGTATCCAAAATAAAAAACCGCCAATTTTGACGGTTTTGTTTATTTTCTTTTTATATTTATTTTCAAATACTTAATGCAGTGTTTGCGAAACCGACGAATGCTTTTCTTTGTTCAAGTTAATGGACGTCGACACCACGTTTTGAATCTGTTCGATTTGATCCAGCAGTTCCCCGACATTGGTTTGGGGTTCCACTTCGATTTGCAATGTCATGGACACGCTGCCGTCGGCTTTGTCGGTACGCGTGTCGGAATTGATGAGGTTGATATCCCAATGGGTCAACATCGCCATAATGTCTCGTAACAAGCCTTTTCGGTCGAACGCCAAGATTTGCAATACCGCATCGTAAGCTTCCGGCTCCGGTTTGGCGCCGTGCCAGGCCACTTCGATCAGGCGTTTTTGTTCGTCGTAAGTCAGGTTGAGAATGTTCGGGCAATCTTTTTTGTGCACCGTGACGCCGCGGCCACGGGTGACGTAACCGATAATCTGGTCGGATTCGTCCGGGTGGCAGCAGGGCGCCAAAGAGGTTTTCAGTTGCGGCACACCGACCACATAGCTTTGCCCGGTTCCAGCGGCACATCGTGTTCCAACAAGTCACGGGAGCGCGGGCGCATGTGTTCTTCTTCCGGTTTGATGAGTTTCTGGATGGCGTTGGTCAACTGGCGTTCATTGATTTGGCCCTTACCGATGCCTTCGTATAATTCATCGACGGTTTCCAGCTTGAAACGCTCCAACAGCATGTCGGCACTGATGTCGTCGGCTTGCAGGCGACGGACTTCTTTATGGAACAGGCCTTCACCGGCTTCGATATTCGCGTCTTTATTCTGCTGGTTAAACCAGTGGCGCACCTTGGTACGCGAGCGGCTGCTGCCCAAGTAGTTCAAGTTCGGGTTTAGCCAGTTACGGTTCGGCGTGCCTTCTTTGACCGTCAGAATTTCCACCGAATCACCGGTTTTCACTGATAGGTCAATGGCATGATTTTGCCGTTGATTTTGGCGCCACGACAACGGTGGCCCAGCTCGGTGTGAATCTGGTAAGCGAAATCCAGCGGCGTGCAGCCTTTGTTCATGGTGATGATTTCATTGGCGGGCGTCATCACGTAAATGTGTTCGCTCAACAGTTCGGTGCTGATTTCATTCAGTAAATCCGGATTGTCATTGTATTCAAGCATTTGGCGCACAAGGTTAATGCTTTGCTCCAGGCTTGGATCAATCGGTTTGCCGCCTTCTTTATAACGCCAGTGGGCGGCAATCCCGAATTCGGCATGACGGTGCATTTCGTGGGTACGAATCTGAATTTCGACGGTTTTGTTTTCCGCGCCGATGATAACGGTGTGAATCGATTGATAACCGTTTTCCTTGGGGCTGGCGATGTAATCGTCGAACTCGTCTTTGATGTAAGCCCAGCGGCTGTGAATCATCCCCAGCACTTCGTAACATTCCCGCACGGAATCCACGTAGATGCGCACCGCGCGCAGGTCATACAGCGCGTCAATCGGCAGGTTTTTGCGGGTCATTTTGCGCCAGATACTGTAGATGTGCTTCGGGCGACCGGAAATGTGGTATTCGATGCCCGAGTTTTTGAGCATATCTTGCAGCTCTTGAATGATGCTGTTGATATAGGCTTCGCGGCCTAAACGCTTGGCATCCAGTTGACGGGCGACTTCCTTGTAGATTCCCGGTTCCAGAAAACGGAAGGACAGATCTTCCAATTCCCATTTCAATTGGGCAATCCCCAAACGGTTTGCCAGCGGGGCGAAAATCAGCTGGGTTTCCGAAGCGATTTGGCGGCGAACATCTTCATCTTCGTTTTTAAGGTTACGCAGACGCACCACGCGATATGCGAGCTTGACGATCATGGTGCGGATGTCGGAAGTCATCGCCAACAGCATCTGCCGCAAGCGCTCGTTTTGAACCTCGTTGGAGGTATTGGCCGGCATGAAATCGCGAAATTGGTTCAGGCGACGAATGCCGTCAACCATTTTGGCAATGGATTGCCCGAAAACGTCGGTGATTTGCGCAATGGAATAGTGCGGTTCCAGGGTCATGTCGCTGACCAGCGTGGCAATCAAGGTGTCGCGATCCAGTTTCAGGTTTGCCAGGACGCAGCGACTTCGGCGCTGCGCACAATGCTTTGTTCCGGTAGGTCGTAAGCTTCCAGCGCCATTTCACAGGCCTTTATCCCCAGCGCATCATACTCTTCCGATTTGAAAACTTTTTGATAGAGAGTTTGAACCGAATCCATAACGCCTTTACACAACCTGAGCTTAACTTAAAAACACATTCACTAAAGCAGAACCAAGCATCATTTTAAGCGAAAACTACCGATAATTCTGTACTTATGAAGGAGTAATTCCGGCTTTATCTCTCTTGATGGGGTTGAAAAACCAAATTTCATAAAATTTTTATTTATTTTCGGGTTCAAATCACTATAGTTACCCCGCTGTAACCAACGGAGGTAATTTATTCAATGACAATCAAGCAACGCATTATTTTCATTATTTCACTGCTCATCGGTTTTCTGATGGCGGCCATTGTCGCAGGCCTGGTGATTATGAAACAAAACAACCAATCCTTTCATCAAATCTATCTGGATCGCATTATTCCGCTGAAAGATTTGAAAATCATCGCCGATGAATAACGCGGTCAATATCGTGGACACCAACCATAAGCTGCGTAATGGAAACCTGACGTTTGAACAAGCCAGCGGGAATATTCAGCAGGCACAACAAGTCATTGAAGAAACCTGGAACAAATACATGGCCACCACCTTGACCGAACAGGAATCGGCCTTGGCGCAGAATGCACAAACGCTGATGAAAAAGCCGATGAATCCATCGAAGGCTTGAAATCAGCGATTGCATCGCAGAATATGGCGTCGGTGGAAGCCTACAGCATCGAACAGCTGTATCCGGCAATCGATCCGATTTCGGATGCCATCACTCAGCTCATCGATTTGCAGTTGGAAATTGCCGGGCAACTCAATGACGCCAATGAAGAAGCCTATCAAACGACCTTCACCTGGGCCATCATCGTGGCGCTGTTGATGTTCGTGATTGCGGCGCTCTTGTCGTATCGAACCCTGAGAGCCATTTTGCGACCGATGAATGAGCTGATGGATGTTTCCCAGAATGTGGTCAAGAATGGCGATTTTTCCAAGCGGATTCACGTGTATCATCAAGATGAAATTGGCCGTGCGTCAATGGCCTTCAACCAGTTACTGGACCAGACCAAAGCCACTTTCGATGGTGCCAATGCAACGGTCGCGGCGATTGCCGACGGCGATTTCAGCAAACGCATGGACGGCGATTTTGTCGGCGAAATGCTGGCGTTGAAAAACGGCATCAATGCCTCAGCGGAAAGCGTCGAATTCATGATGAACGAACTCGACAGCATTATGAATGCCCTGCAAAACGGCCATTTGGAAGCCAAAATGGACGAACGTGTTGCCGAAGCTTTCCGTAACAAGGTGGAAGGCGCTTTGTCCAACACCGCCAATATCATCAACCAAATCAATCGTGTGATGCACGCCGTCGCGTCCGGCGATTACTCGCACCGAGTGCAGGCATCCGCCTCCGGCAGCTTCGACGAGCTGAAACAAAGCATCAACAGCAGCGTCGATTCGCTGGGCACGGTGATGCAAGAAATTAGCCGTATTTTGACATTGATTGCCGATGGCGATTTGACCGAGAACATGTCCGGCAGCTATCCGGGGGAATTGGCGCACATTCAACAGAACCTGAACAATGCCATTAATAATCTGAACCGTATCGTAAACCAGGTCAATGGCGCGACGCACATTGTCTTGTCGGCATCGGAAGAAGTTTCCAAAGGCGCATTGGATTTAAGTCAACGCGTGCAACAACAAGCGGCGGCGGTCGAGCAAACCTCTGCGACCATGGAAGAGATGAATTCCACGGTTCAGAACAACACCAAAAACGCCATTGAGGCGTCGAATCTGTCGGAAAACGTGCAACAGAAAACGGAGCGTGGTGCCGAGGTGATGAAACAAACCATCGACGCGATGAACTCCATTGAAAACTCCAGTCAACGCATTAACGACATCGTGACGCTGATTGACAGCATTGCTTTTCAAACCAACCTGTTAGCGCTGAATGCAGCCGTGGAAGCGGCCCGTGCGGGCGATCACGGACGTGGTTTTGCGGTGGTTGCCGGTGAAGTTCGCGGCCTGGCGCAAAAATCCGCCGATGCGGCGCGCGACATCAAAAACCTGATCAATGAGAGTAATGAACTGGTTCAACAAGGTTCTCAATTGACGGGCGAGTCCGGTGACATGCTGGCGGAAATTCGCGAATCCATCACTCATGTACATGAAATGATTGAGATGATTGCCCGTTCGTCGGAAGAGCAGGCCAAAGGCATCGAGCAAGTGCACACGGCCATCAGTGATATCGATGCCGCCACCCAGCAGAATGCCGCTTTGGTGGAAGAAACCTCCGCCGCTACGGAAAGCATGTCGGATCAGGCGCAAACGCTGTCGAGTGAAATGGCGTTCTTTAAAACCGGTTCGACGATGCTGACCAAACCTGTTCAAAAAACCGCACAACCCAAAGCTTTGGCCGCGCCAAGTGCAGCCAAAGATGCATCCGATCATGATTGGAACGATTTCTAAACCGCACGTTGGCCAATAATTGACCAGGCCTGCCGAATCTACGGAAAGGCCGGCCCATCTGTAAAAAACACCATGCCGCTGATATTCACGCGGCTTTCACTTATAATACGCTTCTTTGTTGATTCGCAATAAGGAAGCGTTTTGCTCAACCACTCCCTTCAAAAAACACCGGTCAACCGACCTGCAGCGCCCAACACTTCTCTGTGGCGCCGATGTTGGACTGGACCGACCGTCATTGTCGTGTTTTTCATCGTCAGCTAACCCGCCAGGCCTGGCTGTATTCGGAAATGGTCACCACCGGTGCGATTATTTACGGCGATAACCTGGAGCGTTTTCTCGGTCATTCCGAAGACGATGTCCCGGTGGTGTTGCAACTGGGCGGTTCCGGGCCGGAGGATTTGGCCAAATGCGCCGCTTTGGGCGAGGAATGGGGCTATTCGGAAATCAATCTTAATGTCGGCTGCCCATCCGACCGGGTTCAAAACAATATGATTGGCGCGTGCTTGATGGGGCACCCAAGTTTGGTCGCAGAAGGGGTGGCGGCCATGAAAGCCGCCGTATCGAAAATTCCGGTGACGGTGAAATCTCGGATTGGTATCGACGACCAGGAAGATTTCGAAACACTGGTGGACTTTGTCACTCAAGTGCACGACGCCGGTGCCGACGGCATGATTATCCACGCCCGTAAAGCCTGGTTGCAAGGTTTGTCGCCCAAGGAAAACCGCGAAGTGCCCCCATTGAAATACGACTGGGTTCGACGCATTAAACAATTATTCCCAGAGTTTCCAATCGCCATCAATGGTGGAATCGCGTCGCCGCAAGACGGTTTGGCGTTTTACAACCCGATGGAGATTTACCAGCGGTGGACGGCGTCATGCTCGGGCGTGCGGTGTATGAAAACCGTATTTATTGACGGAAGTGATCGGCTTTATTATGATGATGTGTCTGAACCATTGAATCGGGAAGCCGTTTTGGAAGCCATGTACCCTTATATCGAACGTCATTTGTCGTCCGGCGGCAAGTTAAACCAGGTGAGCCGCCATATGCTTGGCCTGTTTGCCGGCTTGCCGGGCGGGCGGATGTGGCGCCGTTACATTTCCGAAAATGCGTTCCAACCGGGGGCCGGGATTGAAGTGTTGCAGGAAGCTTACCGCCGTGTTGCCCAGGAAATCCAACGTATGGAAGAGCAAAACCGATGATTTTACTGGAAGTGCCCTTCGCCGAAAAAGACGCCGCCAAGTCATTAGGGGCTCGTTGGAACCCCATGGAGAAAAAATGGTATGTGCCTGAAAACCTGGCGGACGACTTAGCACCGTTCGAACGCTGGTTGCCCAATCAGCCAACCTTGTCGATTGTCGATTCACCCTTGTCGCCGGACGCCGTGCCGGCGAATGAAAAGGAAAAGGGCGTTACGCTGGGGCAGTTGATGTTCCAGGTTCAATCGGCTTTGCGTCAATCCTTTCCCGGTGCCGTATGGGTCAAAGCGGAAATCGCCAACCTGAATGAACGCCGAGGGCACGTTTATCTGGAACTGACAGAAACGGCTGAAACCGGCGGGGCGATTGCCACCTGTCGAGCCATGATTTGGCAAAGCCAAGTCACTCGTATTTAGAGACTTTTGCCAAAGAAACCGGTTCCGAATTAAAACCAGGTCAAAAGGTGTTGTTGCTGGCCGAAGTGAATTTTCACGAAAAATTCGGTTTCTCTTTGGTGGTTCAGGACATCGATCCGAGCTTTACACTGGGAGAACTGGAAGCCAATTTAAATAAGATTCGTCAGCAGTTAGTGGCGGAACAGCTTTATGAGCGCAACAAACAATTTGCCATGCCAACGGATTTTTTCCGTGTCGCGGTCATTGCACCGCCAAATGCCGCGGGACTCGGGGATTTCCGCGCCGACGCCGACTTGCTGCAACAAGCCGAACTCTGCGAATTCAAATATTTCTACTCCGCATTTCAAGGCGAACAGGTCGAGTCGGAAATGCTCACCGCCTTCGATGCCTTTGAAGCACTGCATCAAGCCAATCCGTTTGATGCCTTAATTATCATTCGAGGCGGCGGAGCCAAATTGGATTTAACGCCTTTGAATGTCTATAGCCTCGCCAAAGCGATTGCGATGGCTCCGATTCCGGTTTTGACCGGCATTGGTCACGAGCGCGACAACACCTTGCTGGACGAAGTCGCGGCGGTTCGATTCGACACCCCGAGTAAAGTCATTGCCGGTGTTCGCCAGGCGATTTTCGAAGGCGCGCAAAAAGCGCAACGACATTGGCTCACCATCGAACAATCCAGCCAGTTGTACGTGCAAAAACAAAAGCAAATTCTGGCCGACATGGAAAAGACCGTGCAACGGCAAAGCTTGAATATCACCGAACGACTCAAGAGGTTATTGACGCCACTGCATTACCAAATTCAGCGACAGAGCCTGGGGCTGGCTCAAGCCCAAAAACACACTTTATTACAGTTGAATCAAGAGCTTAAACATCAGGTTTCGAGTCAATTAAAACTTCAGAAACATCAATTGGCTCAATACCAAACCACCGTCGCCAGCGCGCCGTTTCAACATTTGGAAAAGCACGCGTCCGTAATAAACAGTGGATTCGTTTCGTTTTGAGTTCCGGACCGAAGACCCAATTGAACCGCGGGTTTGCGATCGTTAAGGACAAAAAGGGCGGCACACCGATTAAGTCCGCCGAGGTGGCGAAACGTCAGTCACAAATTGAAATCACCTTTAAGGATGGCGCCATACAAGCCATTCCCGTTGAAGAATAACCACTGCTAAAGGAACCCGTTATGGCCGACAGCACCAACGAAAGTTATCAAAAAAACTACGCAAAACTGCAAGAAATCGCACAGAAACTATCGAACTCCGAAGAAATCGACATCGATGAACTGGTGCCGATGGTGGATGAAGCCACACGCGCTTATCAAGTGTGTCAGTCCCGCATTGAAGCTGTTGAAGCGGCTTTAAACAAGCGAATCGCCAGTGATAACGACTCGTCAGACAACGACGAATAAACGAAGTAAGTGAACGTCAGATGAAACACGCCATCATTTACCACAACCCACGTTGTTCCAAAAGTCGTCAAACACGTGCATTATTAGAAGAAAACGGTTTTGAGATTGAGGAAGTACGGTATCTGGACACGCCACCCAGTGTTGAAACATTGGATGAATTGTGCCGTTTATTGAATGTCGAACCCACCGAAATCATTCGTACCGGCGAAGCCGAATTCAAAGCACTGGGATTATCCCTGAAAGACAATGCAACAAATCGCCAGGCCTGGCTGGAAATCCTGCATCAACATCCCAAGCTGATCCAGCGACCGATTGTTCGCATCGGCGATAAAGCCGTTATCGGACGCCCACCGGAAAACGTTCTCAGCTTGTTCTGAATTTAAAAACGCTCAAACGTGAACGGAAGAGGTGCGCCTGATCGGCGCACTTTTTTACGCTATATTTAATTTAACATAATATACATTATGCGAACATAAAATAACGACAAACATAAAAGCTAATTCACTTATATTTGCAAATAACAGATACAAAAAAACGCCCAGGCCTGGCGTTTCTTTGGTGAGATTCGTTTGAACGGAAAACTATTTAAAGTAATCGACGTGTTCACTCAAAACCATAATCATTGGTGCCATGGACACAATGGCCATCAGAATCGGCACCCAAGCTCTTGGTTGATGATGTTTCACACCAATCGCACCGGCCACCACCGCAATCGGCGCGGCCAACCAGGTAATTGGCGGGAATACGAAGGCGAAGAAAATGGCGATAATCCCAGCCACCATGCCCAGTGTGGCGGCATTCCCCGGGTTGTAAGAGCGGGTGTCTCGCATGTCGTCCGGACGTGAGCTGGACGATTCCAGACGGCCCATAATGGTTGAAATTTCCGCTTCGGACAGGTCTTTTTGAGTCAACTCGAGATCCGTCATTCCCAAGGTGATTTTTGATTGCGATACAGACTTTTGACCAGCTCGTTCCAATCTGCATCATCCGGCAGTGCATCAACGATTTCATGCGCTTGTTGTTTGATTGACACCTTGTCGCTCCTCTCGTCTTTTTTGTATTATTGAGTTAAAAATAAAAATTGGCATGTTTTTTAAATCTCTATGCCAAGATAATACCGTTTTGGCGAATTTTCGATTATTATATAACCATTACTGAGATACTCAACCATTAATCATTTCGGGCACCAAGGAGAGATTCTCTATGGCGTTAATGCCGGGCTTACAAATCAATATCGGTCAACAGCTCAAACTGACACCGCAGTTGCAACAATCCATCAAAATCCTGCAATACTCCGCGTTGGAAGTTCAGCAAACCATCTCCACCACGCTTGAAACCAACTTCATGCTGGAACTGGATGAAGACCGCCCGGAAGATGCCGAAGAGTTCGCTTCGGAAGAAGAAGCCGCCGAAGTCGCGGATGCCAGTGAAAACGAGATTGACATCGAAGCGTCCGACACGCTGTCCGACGATTTGCAAATCGACTGCGAATGGGAAGAGGTGTATACCGACATCTCCCCTGTTTCCAGTTCAATCAAATCCGACAATGATGATTACACCTCTCCGGAAAACTACACCTCGTCCGAAGTGACCTTGAGTGAAAAGCTGTATTGGCAATCCGACATTTATTCCTGGACCGAAACGCAAGAACTCATTGCGTCGTACATCATTGACGACATCAACGATGAAGCTACTTGAAAACGCCATTGGAAAACATTCTGGCCGATATTCAGGAAAAAGAACCCGACCTGTTGATTCACCTGTCGGACATCGAAGGCGTTTTATCGGTCATCCAACAGTTTGAGCCGACCGGCGTCGGCGCGCGTGACTTATCGGAATGCTTGATTCTGCAACTGAAAGCCTTGCACCAGAACCCGTATGTCGTCACCGCCATCAAAATCATCGAAGAAAACTTCGATTTGCTGAGTGTTCGTGACTATAAGCGCATCAAAAAGATTTACCTTTTGAATGACGATGAACTGACCGAAGTGATTCAGGTAATCCAATCGCTCAGCCCGAGACCCGGTCGTGAGTATTCGTCGACCCAGGGTGAAATCGTGATTCCGGATTTGAAGCTGTATCGCACCAAAGACGGCTTTATGGTGGAACTCAATCAGGATGCGTTCCCGCGCCTGACAATCAATTCGGCATACATCAATATGGCGGGCGACTTAGGCTCCAGTAGCCAGGAAGCCAAACAAATCAAAGAACAACTGACTGAAGCGAAAGGTTTGATTAAAAGCATCCAAAGCCGAGGGGAAACCCTGCTACGTGTCGGCAAATACATTGTCGAGAAACAAGCTCGCTTCTTCGATGAAGGCGAACAAGCCATGCAGCCGATGGTGTTGCGCGACGTGGCCGAATCACTTGAATTGCACGAATCCACTATTTCCCGTGCCACCAACCAGAAATACATGCAGACGCCACGCGGCACCTTTGAGCTGAAATACTTCTTCTCCACCGGCGTGTCGCAATACGGCAGCGAGGACCAATCCGCCATCGCCATCAAATCGCACATCAAGCAATTGATTGACGATGAAGATCCAAACAAGCCGCTCAGTGATAATAAACTCATGGCGTTACTGGAAGAAAAAGAAATCAATGTTGCGCGCCGCACCATTGCCAAATATCGCGAGGCGATGCACATTCCATCGTCCAGCGAGCGCAAAAAGCTCAATAAATTTAAATAAGTTTTAGCTGACTTCTTGGTCGACAGACAAGTCGTCTTCATATATTGTTACGAAAAAGTAACAATCTGTTAAAATATTTTTCTTTCCATCGCTGGATAGTGAAATATTTCAAACAGTTATGCAAAACTTACTCATCTTATTATCATTCGCTCTTTTCACATTTGGTTCTTACGCTTATTTTAATAAACCACTTGAAGAACCATCCTGGCCAACCACAATTCCCGGTTTGCATTTTCACCATATCATTACGATCAAAGCCCTTTCTCCGGAATTTACCCAACCACAGAATCAATTGAAGAAGACCTGGAAATCTTATCCGGAATGGTTCACGCTATTCGCACATATTCGGCGACAGGCGTATTTGGTGAGATTCCCGAGCTCGCGGCAAAACACAACATTAACCTTGCGCTTGGCGCTGGATTGATGGTGACTTCGAAACAAATGAACAAGAACTGAAAGCTCTGGAAGAGATTGTTCATCGTCCGCCATACAATGTTGTGCGCGCCATTGTCGGAAATGAGGCAGTACTGAGAAAAGAAATCAGCGTTGATCAAATGTCCGCTTACCTTGAAAGAATGCAAAAGGCGCTGGATGTTCCTGTGAGTACAGCCGAGCCATGGCATGTTTGGATGAAATACCAGAGTTGGCCGAGCATGCAGATTATCTCGCCGTCCATATGCTGCCCTTCTGGGAAGGTGTTCCGGTAGAAAGTGCGGTTGATTATATTGTCGATAAAATGGCTTTGCTGAGCGAAAACTTTCCCAACAAACCGATTGTCATTGCCGAGGTTGGTTGGCCCAGTAATGGACGTAGCATCAAAGAAGCTTCTGCTTCAAATGCCAACGAAGCCATTTTTCTAAGACGTTTCCTCGATAAAGCCCGAACGGAAGGTTACGTTTACTACGTCATGGAAGCTTTTGATCAACCTTGGAAAGCCGATCTGGAAGGTGCTGTCGGGGCTTACTGGGGTGTCTATGATGTAAACCGTCAGCCCAAATTCGAATTTTATAAACCCATCATTCCGATTAAAGAATGGCGAATTCTTGCCATTGCATCCATTTTATTAGCGGTATTTTTAGTGCTTTTCTTACTGATGGATAGCCGTAATTTGAAAAAACGCGGACGAACCTTCTTGGTTGCCATTGCGTTCTTCGCTTCCTCCGTTATTATTTGGGTTGTTTATCAACACACCCTGCTTTATCAAGACTGGATCAGCCGAACGGTTGGCCTTTTACTGATGCTTGGGGTCATGGGTGTTTGGCTGGTTATATTGGTTGAAGCGCACGAATGGGCCGAAGCCCTTTGGTTACGGAAACATCGCCGGCTTTTACTACCCTCTTCTCTTCCAGAAACGACTTCAACCTCTCGAGATTGGCCGTTTATTTCCGTTCACGTACCGGCTTATAATGAACCACCGGACATGATGATCGAGACCCTCGATGCGCTTTCTCGCCTGGATTATCCGAGTTTCGAAGTACTGGTCATTGATAATAACACTCAAAATGAAAATGTCTGGCGACCGGTTCAGCAACATTGCAAAAAATTGGGCGCAAAATTTCGTTTTTTCATGTTTCGCCGCTGGAAGGGTTCAAAGCCGGGGCCCTGAATTTTGCATTAAACATACGCATACGGAGGCCGAAGCCATTGCTGTGATCGACAGTGATTATCAGGTTGAATCGGATTGGTTAAAACGCTTGGTCGTGCATTTTGACGAACCGGAAGTGGCAATTGTTCAAGCCCCGCAAGACTATCGTGATTTCAATGAAAATGCCTTTAAGGCCATGTGCTATGCCGAATATAAAGGCTTTTTCCATATCGGCATGGTGACCCGCAACGAACGGAATGCCATCATCCAGCATGGCACCATGACATTGGTTCGACGAAAAGTTCTGCAAGAAGTCGGTGGTTGGGGTGAAACGACCATTACCGAAGACGCCGAACTCGGTCTTAAAATTTTCGAACACGGCTATCAAGCCACTTATGAATCCACCAGCTATGGCCGCGGCGTCATGCCGGATACGTTTATGGATTACAAAAAACAACGTTATCGCTGGGCTTATGGTGCCATGCAGATTATGCGGGAACATGCCGGCGCCCTTTTCCTCAACCAAACACACTTAAACCTCGGGCAACGTTACCACTTCATCGCCGGCTGGTTGCCTTGGATTGCCGATGGTTTCAATTTTATTTTCACACTATTGGCCATCATCTGGTCATTATTAATGATCAGCAACCCGATTCACTTTAATGCGCCGAATATTATGATTTCACTGGTGCCGATTTTATTCTTTGGTTTCAAACTGTTGAAGATGCTGGCCCTTTATCGGACTCGAATGCATGCCAGTTTTGTTACGGCTACGGGCGCGGCCGTGGCCGGGCTGGCATTATCACACACCATTGCAAAAGCCGTGTTGTCTGGTTTGTTTATCGGTCGAAAAGTGCCCTTTTTACGAACCCCAAAAGGGCGCCAGTCGGCGGCGATTTTGCAAGCACTGAAAGACGCCGGCCAAGAAACCGCACTGGTCACGATTTTAGCATCATTAGTGCTGGTCATTTACTGGCGAGTGGGCTTCGAATCACTTGAAACATTGTTTTGGTGCACCGTGCTGGGTGTGCAGATGATGCCTTATTTGGCAGCCGTCATCTTATCGACCATCAGTGCGTTTCCATCCGTTTCCGCTCGATGGCTGCGATTCAATTCAGTGACAACCGGCTAATTTTTGGAATTCGATAAAGCCATGCAGTAAAATGTTTGCTATAAACCATTTTGACCAGGCCTGGCCTTTTTGGGGGTTGGCCGCATAAAGACGACCCATTCATTTATATAATTAGGAATATCGGGATGATCATACCAAAGCAAGCCGTTGAACAACGTCAAGAAGCTGCACAGCAACAATGGGAAGCGCAAGCCGATTTAAAGAGTACATGTCTGCCGTAAACCCGCCGATGCCGAAAATCGATGTTGTGGACTACCCTTCCAGTCTGCATGAGCAGGGCGACACACGCATTATTCCCTTTGATTTATCGAAAAGCCTGGATATTTCATACCCGGCGACCAGCCCGAACCTGATGGCGAACTTCATCAAAATCAACCCGAACGATACCCTGAAGACCCAGGCACAGGCGACATCGCAAATGTTTTTCGTCATTCGCGGTGCCGGTAAGACACAAATGTCTGAAGGAACCATTGAATGGAAAGAAGGTGATTTGTTCACCTTGCCAGCCGTTCCGGACGCCTTACACACCGCCACAAAAGACAGCGCCTTGTATTGGGTGCATGACGGCCCGTTGCTGAATTATCTGGGGTCGCACCGAAAACCAAGCGCTTTTCACCGGTGCTTTACACCAAAGAACGCCTGACCAAAGAACTCAATGCAATTCGTGAAGAAGCCGCCGGCCGAAATCGCACCGGCGTCCTATTGGCAAACCCGCATTTTCCGCAAACCATGACACTGACCCATACGCTGTGGTCGCTGTACAACGCATTACCGGCTGGCGTGGTGCAAAAACCGCACCGTCACAACTCCATTGCATTGGATTATTGCGTGGATGCCGGACCCGACACTTACACCATGATTGCCAAGGAAATCGATGCCGACGGCAACCTGATCAATCCGGTCAAGGCCATGTGGACGCCCGGTTCGGTTTTCGTCACCCCGCCGGGTTGGTGGCACTCGCACCACAACCATTCCGACCAGGATGCCATTGTGCTGCCGATTCAAGATGCTGGAATCATTATGAATATGCAAGTACTGGACTTCCAATACATCGCGTAAGCGGCATAGAATAAAGCGATTAGGGAATAACCCGTATTGTGGAGAAAACACGGCTATGTTAAACACCGATTACACCATCACCATTATCGAAGACGATCCGCTTCAGTTGGAAAACCTCGAAACCGCTTTGACCGAACAAGGCTTCCAAGTCAAAGCCTTTACCGAGCGTAAACCCGCTGAAGCCAGCTTTGATGAAGCGTTACCAGACCTGGTCATTTCCGACATCATTCTCGGTAATGAAATCGACGGCGGTTTTGAACTGGCCAAGCACCTGTTGTCTTACGAAAGAGCCATTCCGGTGATTTTCTGTCGGAACGCCAATCCGAATTCGATATTTATACCGGCCATGCCTTAGGCGCTATCGATACTTACCCAAGCCCATCAGCTTGAGCGTTCTGACCGCCAAAGTCAAAAACCTGCTGCGCATTACCGGCACGCGCCGACGGCGGACAAGGCCGAAAAGTCGATTATTGACGGTTTGCGCTTGGCCAACGAAGAGTTCAAAGCTTACTGGCAGGATAAAGCGCTGGACTTGACCGCCACCGAATTTGAAATGTTGAAGCAGTTCGCTTTGACCGGTGAGCGCGTGTCGTTACCTACGACACACTGCAGGAATCCACTCAAGGCGTGGTTGAACGTAACACCATCAATACCCATATTTGTCGTATCCGTTCGGCGTTCAAGAAAATCGATCCGGAGTTCAACTTGATTCACAACGAATATGGACGCGGCTACAGCTGGTATGAAAATAGCCAGGCCTGGCTCATTCCGGAGAATCGCACTTAAGGAGCCATATGCAAAACAAGCCCCCTTTTCAATTGCGACTCTCCATTCGAACAAGGTTCTTTATCTTATTGTTATTGCTGACAATATTGCCGTTTCTCGCCTATAAGTTTGCGGTAGACCTTCACCGCCTGCTCTTGAAAAACCAAGCCATTATCCAGCAACAAACCGTTGTCAACTTATCTTATATTCTGGAAAACCGTACCGATCTCTGGGCATTGCAGATTCAAGCCGGTAACCCCACCAGTCAATTGGCGCACCTCAACCTGGAAAAATCCGTGCTGTGGATTGTCAATGAATTCGGGCAGGCCACGTATGTCGTCGGCCGCTACCCAATTATGACGAAAGCGCACAAAAAAACCGCGATCCCTTCAGTTTATTGGGCCACTTTTAATTAAGACGTTTTCAACCATTATCCCCTACACCTTGCCCTACCCGTATCCGCAAAGCAAGACCCCGGAAATTGCCCTGATTCGCCAAGCCATCAATGGCCGGACCTTTCAGCAATACCGAATGAACCGCGACAATCAGCCGATTTCGTTGATGTCGGCGACACCATTGCGTTTGCAAAACAAAATCATCGGCGCGGCGGTGTTGGAGCAAACCATGGACAGCCTGTTATCCGAATCGTTGAACTATTTTTATCGATTAATCGGTATCGGTGGCGTGGTGTTTCTACTGGTGATTTTGGGCGCGATTTTTTACACAGCTCCCTTTCCAACCGCATTGTTCGTCTGGATAAGGACGTTAGCAACACCTTCGATAACTACGGCAAGGTCAACCAGCTTTCCTTCCCGGATACGCGCATTCGCGGGTATCATGACGAACTGTCCGATCTGCGCCACCACATTTACGAAATGCTCACGCAATTGTCATCCTATGAACGTTATCTGAAGCAGTTACCGCGCACCTTACGCCATGAAATCCATAATCCGTTAAACCGTCTATCGATGTCGCTGTCGCTGTTGGAAAAAGACGTGGAGCACAAACAGGTCCAATACTCCAAGCATGCCCTGGAACAGCTTAAACAAATCATCGCCTCCCTGTCCGAAGCCTCAAGCATCGAAGACAGTTTGCACTCTCAAACACCGGAAGCCTTTGACGTCGGCGAGATGCTCCAACATTATCTGGACAGCATTCGGGAAACCAACGACGCCAGAGAAATCGAAGTCGATTACCGCTTGAAAAATAATACATTATTACTGGGTGATGGCTTCATGATTGAACAGATGATGGATAAGCTCATCAGCAATGCCAAAGACTTTAACGATCATCGTTCGCCCATTAAGATTTCCGCCCACCAAACCGACAAAGATGTGGTGATCTCGGTCCAGAACTCCGGACCGGCCCTACCAAACGGTTATGAAAAACAAATATTTGACGGCATGATGTCGATTCGGGAAGTGAATGCCGACGATCAAACCCACTTAGGGCTAGGGCTGTTCATCGTTAAGCTAATCACGGATTTTCACAAAGGCAATGTCGAAGCCTATAACCTGTTTAACGCGGACGGCGAAGCTTACGGTGTGGAATTTCGGTTGGAGCTGCCGATTTATAAGGCTTAAATCGACAGCTTTAAAATCAGATAAAAACTTATCGAATGGAATCGTTGATGGATTTCAACACAGCCACCGGATCCGCCGCTTGAGTAATCGGTCGACCGACCACCAAATAACTCGAACCGGCTTCCATCGCCTGTGCCGGCGTCATGATACGGCGTTGGTCATCGCCGGCACTGTTGGCCGGGCGGATGCCGGGCGTCACCAAGCAAAAGTCGTCACCCAACTGGCTACGAATGGCTCTGGCTTCTTGTGCAGAACAGACCACACCATCCAAACCGGACGATTTGGCCAGGCCTGCCAATCGCAAGACATTTTCTTTCGGTGTGCCGGGCAGCCCGATTTCCGCCAAGTCGGATTGCTCCATACTGGTCAGAACCGTCACGCCAATCAATAAAGGCGGCTGTTCACACTGCATCACCGCTTCCTTGGCGGCCTCCATCATGCGACGACCACCCAAAGCATGCACGTTCAGCATCCAAACGCCCAGCTCGGCCGCCGCTTTACAAGCCATCGCCACGGTGTTGGGAATGTCATGGTATTTCAAATCCAAGAATACATCAAAGCCTTTGCCGACCAGTTTTTCCACCAACTGAGGTCCGCCGATGGCAAACAGTTCTTTTCCTACCTTCAACCGACACAGGTTCGGTTCCAATTGTTCAACAAATGAAAGCGCTAAGGATTCTTTTGGAAAATCCAACGCCACCACGACCTTGGGGTCGGAAGAAATCATATCAGTCATAAATTACTCGTAAATCAAAATAACGTAAAGGCTAGAGAAGACGGGCCTTTTCAAGGTTTGGAAAGCATTTCAAGTGAGGTTGACGCATCGGTGCTTTCCGGTTGTTTTTTCTGCAAATCGAGAATGTCTTTTTTCAAACGGATGAT
>LZQR01000091.1_pt1 | contig 24081 bp, 27 predicted proteins | sample 768601 | NCBI WGS metagenome assembly LZQR01 (sample SAMN05207299, study PRJNA324521) | oil field metagenome | isolation source: sample BH-FW-24 from oil reservoir | place: India: Bombay High | collected 2015-12-04
GACTGGTACAGCTATGAAATCTACAGCGCTTCGCAGGCGCGCGATAACATGGCGGACGCCTGCGATGCGGCCGAGGCGGAGGGCGTGCACATCTACACCGTCCCGCCGCCTATGACGACCCTTCGACCATGAAGGTGCTGGTGGTGATGACCGATGGGGCGGCGACCGCCCAGATCCGCCGCGCCCAGAACTGGTATGGCGACTGGTACAGCTATGAAATCTACAGCGCTTCGCAGGCGCGCGATAACATGGCGGACGCCTGCGATGCGGCCGAGGCGGAGGGCGTGCACATCTACACCATCGCCTTTCAGGTTTCAGGCTCGACCAACCGCAATCTGATGCGCGACTGCGCCAGTCGGCCCGAGAACTATTACGCGGTTGAAAATCTGGATATTTCCGCCGCCTTCAACTCGATTGCGGCGGATCTCAACAATCTGCGGCTGGCGCGCTAATGCGGTTAACAAGTCGTAAATTATTGTTTTAACTGGATTTTGGTCCGTTTGTTGCAAGCTCTGTCTACGCGTGTTCCGGCTTGGAACGGTGTTTTGCGTAGGACGGCTCATGAGCGTGCTCGGACGGATTTTTTCTCGCTGGTCAGATGACCGCCGCGGCAATGTCGCCATCATCATGGCGCTGTGCTCGGGCGTGCTGGTGACCGCGGTGGGCGGCGCTCTGGATTATTCGCGCAGCACCACCGTCAGCTCCGAGCTTCAGAGCGCGCTGGATTCCGGCGCGCTGGCCGCCGCCTCCCTGACCCAGGACCGAAATCCCGAGGACGTCGTGCGCGCCTATGTGGAGGCCGCCCTGGCCGATCATCCCCAATTGCTGGCCAGCCTGCAGCTGGATGTGGTTGCGGACATCTCGCTCAACTCCCGCGTTGTGAACGCGACCGCCTCCGTCGCCATGCCCACGACCATGCTGGGTCTGGTGGGCATCAACACGCTGACGCTGGAACACACCAGCGAAGCCATCGAGCAGGTGCGCGATGTGGAGATCTCGCTCGTGCTGGACGTGTCCGGCTCGATGGGCGGCTCCAAGATCAATGCCCTGCAGGATGCAGCCATCGAGTTTGTCGAGATCGTGCTGGCGGCGGACGCCGCCGAGCGGACCTCGATTTCCGTCATTCCCTACAATGGCGGCGTGCGCACGCGCGCGAGGTCAATCAGGACATTGTCAGCGGCAACAACAATCATCGCCGTCAGTCCGGCTGTGTGGACATGGGAACGGACTATCCTGTCGAGATGACGCTGCCTTACCGGGGGATGGAATTCACCGAGTATTACGGCAGCGAGCAGACCGGCAACAGCTACTCGGCCTTCTGCCCGCGCAGCAATATGGAATCCGAATTCCTGTCCCAGAATGAAGGGAGCCTGCGCGGTCTGATCAATTCGCTGCGCGCGGAAGGCAATACCGGTCTCGATGTGGCCACCATGTGGGGCGCGCGGGCGCTCGACCCGGCCTGGCGCGGGAATCTGGGGGGCAGTTTCTCCGATCGTCCGGCGTCCTATGATGATCGCGACACCATCAAGATTCTGGTGGTGATGACCGATGGTGAGGCGACGGCCCAGATCCGCAGCGAGGAGTACACCTATTATGACTGGTGGGGGCGCGAACGGACCGGCACGCGCAGTTATGAGCTCTACTCCGCCCGTCAGGCGCGCGAGAACATGGCCGAGGCGTGCGACATCGCCGATGGTAACGGGGTGCAGATCTACACCATCGCCTTCCAGCTGAGCGGTCAGACCAATCGCGACCTGATGCGCAACTGCGCCAACAAGCCCCAGAACTATTATCAGGTGGAAAATCTCGATATCGCCGAGGCTTTCTCCTCCATCGCCGCCGACATCAACCGCCTGCGCCTGACGCGCTAGGCAGGACGTCGGACCCACAAAAAAGCCCGGACGGCTGACCGTCCGGGCTTTCTCGTGTCAGCGTATGAGGTCGCTAGTCCTGCATCATCGCATCGCGGATGGCGCGGAACTCGTTCTCCTCATACCAGTTGGGCCAGTCCTCGGAGTCGGTCAGAGACGCGAGACGCGGTACATCAGCTCGGTGGACTGCACGAAGCCGCTCATGTCCCAGTTCGGGTCAAACTCGTCGGCAGGCTTGTGATAGGCCTGAAGGCGGTAGGCCGCTTCGATCTGCGCGCCGTAATCCTCGCCGCCTTCTTCAGCGACAGACCCGGAATCCGCGTACAGCATCGGCACGCCGCGACGGGCGAGGGTGACGTGGTCGGAGCGATAGAAATAGCCCGCCTCCGGATTGGGATCGGGGCTGAGATACATGCCGTCCGCTTCCGCTTCGAGGCGCAGCAGGTCCTCAAGTTCGGAGGCGCCATAACCGATCACCACGATATCCTCGGTGCGGCCGATCGGCAGAATGCCGTCAAAGTTGAACCCGGCGACGGTCTGATCCAGCGGGATCAGCGGGTTCTGGGCGTAGTATTCCGAGCCCAGAAGGCCCTGTTCCTCGGCGGTCACGGCCACGAAGATCACCGAGCGCTCGGGCGGCGTGTCGGACTTGGCGTAGGCTTCGGCCAGCTCCAGCATGGCGGACACGCCCGTCGCGTTGTCCACGGCCCCGTTATAGATCTGGTCGTCGCCCGCAAAGTTCAGACGGATGCGATATGGTCCCAATGGGCCATGAACAGCACGAACTCGTCCGGGCGTTCAGACCCTTCAACCATGCCTGCGACATTGTTCGAGGTCAGGGTGCGCAGCGAATTGCTGAGCGAAGCGCTCAGGCTGGCGCGGCCCATGTCCACCGGCTCGAAATCCGGCTCAACGCCGAGGCGCTCAGCTCTGCGAAGTCGAGATCGAGCGCGTCGAACAGCTCGGTCGCTTTCTCTTCAGTGATCCAGGCCTGGACATCGGCGCGTTCCTGACCGGCGGAGGAGGCGAGGGTGAATTGCGGGCCGGACCAGCTCGACTGCACCGTGCCCCAGGGATAGCCGCAGGGGCGGTCTGGTGAACGATGATCGCGCCCTCGGCGCCCTGACGGGCGGCTTCTTCGTACTTGTAGGTCCAGCGACCGTAATAGGTCATGGCCGAGCCGTTGAAGAGCCCGGAATCGGGATCGGCGAAGCCCGGATCATTGATCAGGATGACCACCGTCTTGCCGGTGACGTCCACGCCTTCATAGTCATTCCAGCCATATTCAGGCGCAACGACGCCGTAGCCGACGAAGACGAGGTCGGAATCAGACAGGCTGACCTGTTCTTCGGGGTTCTGGGACCAGTAGACCACGTCCACATTGGTCTGAAGGCCCATGGGTTCGCCATCAATGGTGATGTCAAAGCTCGAGGCGGTCTCGTCGAGCGTGGATTCGATGAGCGGCACCGGCTGGTACCAGCCGCGCTCCTCGCCGGCCGGCTCGAGGCCGATCGCGTCCATTTCCTCGGCAATCCAGGTCGCCGCCTGTTCGCCATGCTCGGACGCGGGTCCGCGGCCTTCGAAACGGTCATCGGCAAGGGCGGAAATCCGATAGGCGAAGTCCGCCTCGGTGATCGCGGCATCGCTCGCCTGGTGGGCGGGATAGGCGTTGGAGCTTCGCTGGTCCCGGACGCCGCGGCGGCGTCCTCGCTCTGCGGCGCGGGCGCCGGGTCGCTGCACGCCGTCAGCGCCAGCGCGGCGACACCAGACGTTATAAAGTAACGTAACATTGTGACTCCCCACATGAATTCCTGATGCGTGCATCGTGCATTGATCCCCTGAACGCGCAAGCCCGGCCCGCTGAGGGTCTCGACACTGGCGGTCAAAGCGGTCACTCTGGGGGTGAACAATGTTCACTCGCCCGAAGAGGCGGGGACGGTCCGACAGGCTCGGACCTCGCAGCGGGAGGAGAGGCGCGCCATGGATATAGCAGCGCTGGATGCGGTGCAGATTGAACTCGCGCCAGGGGCAAGCCTGATCCTGCCAGCCATTCTGGCGATCCTGATGTTCGCCGTGGCGCTGGATGTTCATGTGGGGGATTTCGCCCAGCTCAGAACGCGTCCCGGACGCTTTCTCGGCGCGGCCGCCGCTCAGATCATCGGCTTGCCGCTCGTGACCCTCGCCTTGATCCATGTGCTGTCCCCGCCGCCGTCGATCGCGCTGGGGATGATCGTGGTGGCGTGTTGTCCGGGCGGGAATGTGTCGAACTTCCTGACCCATCTGGCGCGCGGGGACACCGCGCTCTCCGTCTCGCTGACCGCGACGTCCAGCCTCGCCGCCGCGCTCTTGACCCCGGTCTCGATCCTGTTCTGGACGTCGCTCTATGGCCCGGCGGACGCCCTGGTGGAATCCATCGAGGTCTCGCCCATCCCCTTTGTCCTGCAGACAACGCTTCTGCTCGCCGTGCCGCTGGCGATCGGCATGGGGATCGCGCATCGGTTTCCCAGGACCGCGCACCGGCTGCGCCCTGTATTCCTGGTCGCCGGGCTTCTGGGGCTGGCGAGCATGGTGATTGGCGGGGTGAGCACGAACTGGGCGCTTTTCACCGCGACGGCGGGCAGTGTGCTGGTCATCGCCATGATCCACAATGCGGTGGCGTTTGGCGTGGGCGCGGCGTCGGCGCGCCTTCTGGCTTTGAAACCGCCGGACGGCGCTCGGTGACCTTCGAGGTGGGCATCCAGAACACCGGGCTGGGCCTTGTCATCCTGCTGGGCCAGTTCGAGGGCGTGGGCGGAGCGGCGGCCATCACAGCGCTTTGGGCGGTCTGGCATCTGTTCAGCGGCGGCGCGCTCGCCGGCTTCTATCGCGGGCTCGACTGGGTCCGATCACAAAAGAGCGCCGAAACGGCGCCATAGCTTCATTCGGGAGGAGACGACATGGCGGAGTATGATCTGAAGATCACCGGCGGCATGATCCATGAGGGCGAGGGCGGCTCGCCTTATATGGGCGATGTCGGGATCAAGGATGGCCGCATCATTGCGGTGGGTGATGCGCCGGGCGACGCCGATGAGGTGATTGACGCCACAGGCTGCATCATCACCCCCGGCTTCATCGATGTGCACACCCATTATGACGGTCAGGCCACCTGGGACGACCGCATGGAGCCCTCGATCAAGCATGGGGTGACCACCGCCATCATGGGCAATTGCGGGGTGGGCTTCGCGCCCGTGCGCAAGTCCGACCATGAGCGCCTCATCAAGCTGATGGAGGGGGTGGAGGACATTCCCGGCACCGCGCTCGCCGAGGGCCTGAGCTGGGACTGGGAGAGCTTTCCCGATTATCTCGACGCGCTGGAGAAGACCCCGCGCACGCTCGATGTGGCGGCGATGGTCGGCCACGATCCGCTGCGCGTCTATGTGATGGATGAGCGCGCGAGCTTTGACCAGCAGGCCAATGACAACGAGATCGCGAAGATGCGCGACCTTGTCTCTGAAGCGCTGGATGCGGGCGCCATCGGCTTCGCGACCGGGCGCTCGGACCTGCACCGCACGGCGGACGGGGAATGGACCCCGGCGTCCGAAGCCACCACCAAGGAACTCACCGGCATCGCCAGCGCCTTCAAGGGGCGTGATCACGGCGTCATCCAGGCGGTGTCCGATTTTGACCTGGAACGTGACCAGTCCCGTTTCGATGAAGAATGGAAGGTCGTGGAAGAGTATGTCCGCGCCGCAGGCGGACGTCCCTTCTCCATGTCCCTGATGCAGCGCGATTTCGCGCCCGATCAATGGCGCAAGATCCTCAACGGGCTCGAAGCGCTGGACAAGGAGGGCTATACCGTTCGCGCTCAGGTTGCCCCGCGCGCCATCGGGGTCTTCCTGGGGCTGCAATGCACCTTCCATCCCTTCATGGGCTTCCCGGCCTATAAGGAGATCGCCCATCTGCCGCTCGATGAGCGGGTGGGGGTGATGAAGACGGACGCCTTCCGTCAGAAGATCCTCAGCCAGAAATCGGACAAGCTCGCCGGGCCCGGCAGCTCGGTCCCGCCCATCGCCGATCTTCTCATCGAGAACATGGAAATGGTGGCGGGCAAGCTCTTCACCCTGTCCGAGAACCCGGATTACGAGCAGCCGCCCGAGCAATCGATCGGCGCCAAGGCTGAACGGCGCGGCGTGTCGGTCTGGGAGGAGCTGTTTGATACCGTGATCGCGCGCGACGGTCGCGAGCTGATCTATCTGCCGATCTACAACTATACCGAGCTCAGCTATGACAATGTGCTGACCATGATGCAGCACCCGCTCGCCATTCCGGGCCTGTCCGATGGCGGCGCCCATGTGGGCACGGTGTGTGACGCCAGCTTCCCCAGCTATCTTCTGAGCTACTGGACCCGTGACCGCACCCGTGGACCCCGCATTGCGCCCGAACGCGCCGTGCAGATGCTGACGGCGGACATCGCCGATTATCTGGGTCTGTCTGATCGCGGCCGGATCAAGCCGGGGCTGAAGGCCGATCTCAACGTCATCGAGTACCAGACACTCCGCCTGCACCCGCCGCGTCTGGTCAAGGACCTGCCCGCCGGCGGCCAGCGCCTGTTGCAGGACGCCGAAGGCTATCGCGCAACGATCGTTTCGGGCGAGGTCGTCGTGCGCAATGACGAAGTGACGGACGCGCGCCCGGGTCGGCTGGTGCGCGCGGGACGGCAAGAAGCGCTGGCGGCGGAGTAGGTTCTGAAACCCTGGCCAAGCGCAGCGCTGAGCCAGGGACTCCATCAGAATAGGGCGCTTAAGGAGGAAAGAGGTCCCGGGTCTTCGCTACGCTCGCCCGGGAATTCAGACACTGTTGGGCGTTCAGCCCCTACCTCACATAGCTCGCGCCATTGACGTCGAAGGTCGCGCCGGTGGCGCTTTTGCAGGCGCCTGAGAGCAGAAACGCGGTGAGCTGACCCAGCTCGTCTGGCGTCGCCATGTCGCCATAGGGCACTTCGGCGAGCGCCGCCTTGCGGTCATCAGGGTCCTGCGGCGCCATTTCGGTGTCGATCCAGCCCGGCGCGATGGCGTAGGCGAGCAGGCCGCGGCCGAATAGGCGCGCGCCAAAAGTCTTGATCATCGCGATCAGGCCGGCTTTCGAGGCCGCGTAGGCGGGATGGTCGGCGTCATCGCCGCGGTGCCCCGCGCGCGAGCTGATGGCCACGAGGGAGCCGCCGGGGGCGCCATCCACCCAGTCCTGCGCCGCGCAGCGGGCGAGGTCGGCGCAGCTTTGCAGATTGATCTGCAGGGTGCGCGCCCAGTTCTGCCGCCAGATATCGGCCGGGTCGTGCACATTGGAGGCTTCGAAGACGCATGATTGAGCACGAGGCCGTGGATCGGCCCCTCGGCGATGGTTCTGGCCTGTTCCCAGGCGGTTCCGCGCGGCGGGATCTGAGAAATCCGCCTTGACCAGACCGATCGCCTTGTCGCCCAGCTCGCTCGCCATCGACTTGGCGGCCTCGGTGTTGCGGGCATAGCCCAGGATCACCCGGCCGCCGGCCTCGGCGATCTGGCGGGCGATGCCGGCGCCGGCGCCGCGCGAGGCTCCAGTGACGAAGACGGTCTGGTTTTCAAGGCTGATCATGGCGGGTCCTATTGCGGCGTCAGGGTCAGGACATGGCTGCCTTCCGGCGCGGATGCAACATCCCAGTCATCGCGGATCTCGAAATACTCGCCCGCCGCCCATCGCGGGGCGAGGTCGCCATGATGGGGCGACAGCGGGTGCCCGGACTGGCCGGGCGCAAACATGTAGAGCGAGTTGTTCAGGTCCGACAGGTCATAGATCGCCCGCAAGGACGCGGCGTGGAAGACGTCATAGCTGCCCGAGGCATAGCTGAAATGGGCCACATTGATCGTGGCGCCGTCGCCGGGCACGGCGACGCGGTTGGCGAACATGGAGCCAATCAGCGGCAGGCTGTCGAACGGATGGTCGAAATCGGCCACATGCATATCGCCCCAGTGCCAGCTGTCCATGTCACGGCCAAAGGCGTCCGCGGTTTCCGCCATGGCGGCGTCGAGGGCCAGACCGGCGGTGATGGCGCAGGTCTCCACCGCATCGGTGCGCACATCATCACACCAGGCTGACGCCTCGCCAATCAGCACCTCTTCCAGGAAGGCGCGACGGGGCTGGTTGAAGGCGACGGCGAGGGTATCCAGCTCGTCATTCCAGATCGCGCCGGACAGCACGCGCAGCCAGGCGGAATAGATAAGGGCTTCCGGGCCGTCCGCGTCGAGCGATCCATCCCAGGACTCCAGCCGGGCCAGGGCTTCTGCGCCCAGCTGACTTTCCGGTTCCGAGCCGAGCAGCATGGGCAGGATGCGCAGCGCCTGTTCGCTCGTCACATCCATCTGCAGGGTCTTGAAGCTATCAAGGCTATGACGTTCGCGGGCGTTCAACAGCTGCTCGATGCGCGGCGCGCGATAGGTCGCGTAAGAACCCGGCAGCGGATAGGGATAGTCCGGCCCGGCTACGAGATTGTTGCCCGAGGCGATGAAGCCGCCTTGCGGGTTGCGGACCCGCGGCAGCTCTTCAAACGGGATGAACCCCGTCCAGTCGCCGTTCTCGTCGCGGATCGGCAGCAGGCCGGCGGTGGTGTAGCCGATGGTGCCGTCCACACTGGCGAAATGCATGTTCTGCATGGGGGCGGTCCAGCCGCGACCGGCTTCAACGAAGTCGTCAAAGGTCTCGGCCTGCATGATGGCGAGCGTCGCATCCGCGACCCGATTGCCCGGCGCGGTGACGGTGGAGCGGCGCACCACGATGGAATCCTCGTCAAACCCGCGCAGATCGAACCAGTCCGGGCTCAGCACCGGTCCGTCCCCGGTCTCCTCCACCGTGATCGTGACGGGCTCGCTGCGACCCTTCACGGCAATGGATTCCGTTCGGGTGGTGATGGTCTCGGCGTCACGGTCACGCTCGAGAATGTCGATCACGTCAAAGCCGGTATTGGTGAAGCCCCAGGCGGCGTGGGCGTTGCGCCCCAGAATGACGAAGGGCGCGCCGGGAACCGTGCCGCCAATGACCGGCCCATAGGACATATTCAGGCGCACATAATACCAGATCGCCGGCGTGCTCAGCCCCAGATGCGGGTCATTGGCCAGAAGCGGGCGACCGGTTTCCGAGCGTTCGCCGGAAATGACCCAGGCGTTGGAGCCGGGTTGATTGTCGGACTGCGCCGCTGGCGCTTCTGCGGGCGGCAGGACCTCGGTCTGCACCTCGCCAAAGCGGGCGCGCATGTCCTCGGCCTTCAGCATTGTGGGCGCCCAGTCGGGGAAGCTCATGGTGAACTGGGCAAGCTGTTCCGTGGACAGGATGTCGTCGAGCAGGGCGCGGTCCATGTCTTCGCCGGCGCCGCCGCCAGGTCATTGGCCAGAAGCACGACGATGGCGGCGCTGTCCTCAAGGCTCCAGCCTTCCGGCGCGGTGCGCAGGACGGCGTATTCTGGGGCCACCGCGCCCTCGGCCACACGCGCGTTCACGCCCGCCACATAGGCCTCCATGAGCGCACGCGTCTCATCAGACAGGTTGGCGACAATGTCCTCGGTCAGGCGCCGGAAGCCATAGGTGCGGGTCTGGGCGTCTGCGCGCAGATAGTCCTCGCCGAACAGCGCCGACAGCTCGCCACGCATATAACGGCGGGCCAGATCCATCTGGAAATAGCGTTCGCTGGCATGCACATAGCCAAGCGCCGCCATCACATCGGCGTCGGTCTCGCCAAAGATGTGGCGATGCCGTTTTCGTCGCGCACCACCTGGGCTGGACGCTCAAGCGCGGAGAGGGCGACTTCGCCGGTCTCGCGGGGTTTGGAGGCGTTGAAGCGCTCCACCAGCCAGGCGCCGACGCCCAGCACGATGATCAGGGCAAGCGCGATCACGCCCACGACAATCCGAATGATCCAGGTTTTCACGATCAGCCTCCCCAGGGCTTTCAAGTTACGGCGCAACACTCTCGAACGTCATGCGCAGTCGCATGACACTCTTCATTAAGTTGTACATGCGAGAATTGAACTAATAGCATCAAGGTCTCCGACAATGAGCACATCAACCGCAACCCCGCTTTGTGAAGAAGCGATCTGCCGTTGTGCAGAGCCGTTTCCCGAGCGTTTGAGTTTCGCCTTCCAGCCCATTATCGACTTCAAGTCGCGGACCATCTTCGCCCAGGAAGCCCTGGTGCGCGGCCCTGAAGGAGAATCCGCGGGTTCGGTTCTGTCCAAGGTCACGACCGAGAACATGCACGCCTTCGACCGGCATTGCCGCATCCAGGCGCTCAAGTCTGCGAGCCGGACGCTGGCGCGACGGGGCGAGCTTCTGTCGCTGAACACCATGCCGAACGCCGTCTATGATCCGGCGACCTGTCTGCGCACCACGCTGGCTGCCGCGACGGCGAACGGTTTTCCCATTGATCAGATCATGTTCGAGATGACCGAGCATGAAGCGGTCACCGATCCTGACCATTTCGCCATGATTGTTCGGTCCTACAAGGATATGGGCTTCACCACGGCGCTGGATGATTTCGGCTCGGGGGGCGCGGGACTGACGCTGCTGGCCTCGGTCATGCCCGACATCATCAAGCTCGACATGGCGCTGGTGCGCAATGTTCACATCAGCCCGGTCAAGCGGACCATTCTCTCGGCTCTGGTGCAGATCTGCGACAGGTTCGGCATTCGCATCATCGCCGAAGGCATTGAGGTGAAGGCCGAGGCGCGTGCGCTGCTGGATCTGGGGATCACCCTGTTCCAAGGCTATTATTTCTCCAGACCGCAACTGAACGACGCCCCGACCGCGGATGACATCAACTGGTCCCTTGCCGGCTAGCCGGCCTGCAGTTTCTTGAAGAATTCAAAGACCTTGCCATAGGGCGGACGCACGAGGCGGCTGGGATGCCAGACCGGGGCCTCGAACACGCCGCGCTCATGGGTGAAGGTCAGGAACCCCGCCTCGCCATGATAGGCGCCATAGCCGGACGCGCCGACGCCGCCAAAGGGCAGGTCCTCGACCGACAGGTGCAGAAGCGGCAGGTTCACCGCTGCGCCGCCTGAAATGGTCCTAGCGAGGAAATTTCGCGCCGTCTGCTTGGATTTCGACCAGATGTAGAGCGCCAGCGGACGATCGCGTTCATTGATGAAGCGCGCGGCGTCCTCCAGCCCGTCATGGCTGAGCACCGGCAGGATCGGTCCGAAAATCTCCTCCTGCATGAGCTTGGAGTCGAGCGGCGGATCAACGACCACAGTCGGGGGAAGATGCGGGTATTGCCGGCCTTCGCCTTGTCGAACGCCAGCTGGTGAACTTCAGCGCCGGCTTCGCGCACTTCCTCGACCAGCTGGCTGAGGCGCGCATGATGGCGCTCGGAGATGATGGCGGTGTAGTCCTCATTGGTCGCCACATCAGGCCACATCTGCGCCGTTTCGTGCATCATGGCGTCCACAAAGCCCTTTTCAGAACCGCGCGGAACAAGCGCATAGTCAGGCGCGACGCAGGTCTGGCCCGCATTGAGGAACTTGCCCCAGGCGAGGGTCTTCGCCGCTTCGGCCGGATCAAAATCGGGGGCGATGACAGCGGGGGACTTGCCGCCCAGCTCCAGCGTGACCGGCGTCAGATTCTCCGCCGCCGCCTTGGCGACGATGCGACCCACCTGGGTGGAGCCGGTATAGAACAGATGGTCAAAGGGCAGGGCGGTGAAGGCGCTGGCCTCTTCCGGACCGCCCTCGATCACCGCCACATGATCCTCGCTGAACAGCTCGGCCAGGGTGGATTTGATCAGAGCCGAGGTGCGCGGCGTGAACTCGCTGGGCTTGATCATCACCCGGCAGCCTGCGGCGAGCGCAGCGACCAGCGGCGCGAAGGCGAGCTGCATGGAATAGTTCCAGGGCGAAACGATGCCGACGACGCCCTTGGGTTCACGGCGGATATAGGCGTTGCCCGGCGCCAGCGTCATCGGCACGGATACGCGCTTCGCGCTCATCCACTTGGCCAGTTGCTGGCGCGAATGCTTGGCGGTAGCGATGGTGAAGCCCAGCTCGGCCAGCGCCGTTTCAGACTTGGAGCGACGCCCGAAATCGGCGTCGATCGCGTCGGCGAACTCATCCCCGCGCTCTTTGACCAGCTTTTCGATCTTCTCAAGATCGGCCTTGCGTTCAGACAGGCTGCGATGGCGTTCGTGCTCAAAGGCCGCCCTCTGGCGGGCAAAGACATCCTGCATGGCGTCAATGGAGGCGGAGGGGCTGGCTTGGGTATCAGGCATGAGAGCTCTCCCTAGCTCGAACGGATCATGTCAGCGGCGCGTGTCGCGATCATGATGGTGGGGGCGTTGGTGTTGCCGCCGACAATACGGGGCATGACAGAGGCGTCGACCACGCGCAGACCCTTCACGCCGCGCACGCGGCATTCGGGATCGGTGACAGCGAGCTCTCCGCGTCCCATCGCGCAGGTGGATGTGGGGTGGTAGAGCGTCTCGGCGCGGTTGCGGACTTCATCCGTCAAGGCGGCGCGACCGGCCTGGGGATCCGCAGGCAGGTCCAGCGCCTGGAACTCGCCGTCAAAAGCGTCGCTCAACAGGATGTCGCGCGCGATCTCCAGGCAATCGGTCATTACCTCAACATCCTCTTCATGATCGAGATAGTTGGGATCGATCATGATGGGGGTGCGCGGATCGGCGTCCTTCAATCTCAGCTGGCCGCGGCTTTGCGGGTAGAGATGGCAGGCATGCAGGCTCATCCCGTGACCGGTCATGGTTTCGCGGCCATGCGGGCTGGCGAGGGCTGGAATGAAGACCAGCTGGATGTCAGGCAGATCGCGGGCGCGGCTGGAGCGGATGAAGCCGCAGCCTTGCACCGGATTGACGGTGAAATTGCCGGTGCCTGTCAGCGCCCATTGCAGGACGTCGCGTGCGGTGGCGGGAAACTTCCGCGCGGAATAGCCGATTGAGGCGGCGGATTTCGTGCGCGCCCGCGCCAGGATGTCGAGATGGTCCTGCAGGTTTTCACCCACGCCGGGCAGGTCATGCTCGACGCTCACGCCCACCTCGCGCAGATGGTCCGCCGGTCCGATGCCGGACAGCATCAGCAGCTGAGGCGAATTGATCGCCCCGCCCGACAGGATCACTTCGCGACGCGCCGTGACGGTCTTCATCTCGCCATCGATCTCGATGAGCACGCCCCTGGCTTCGCCGTTTTCCAGCACGACCCTGTGGGCCATCGCATCGGTGACGACGCTCAGGTTCGGGCGTTGCATGGCGGGTTTGAGAAAGGCGTCGGCCGCGGACCATCTTTTGCCGGCCTTCTGGGTCACCTGATAGGTTCCGAAGCCTTCCTGCGCGCGCCGTTATGGTCGTCATTCTCGGGAATCTGCCGGCGGCGGCAGGCTTCGAAATAGCGATGGGTGAGCGGGTTGAGCGGGCCGATGGTCTTGACGTTCAACGGGCCGCCCTGGCCGTGGAACGGACCGCCATGGTTCTCGTTGTTCTCGACCGCCCTGAAGCTTCCAGCGCCGCATCGCCATCCCAGCCGGTTGCGCCGTAGGCGCTTTCCCATTCGTCGTAATTCTCCAGCGCGCCTCGCATATAGTGCATGGCGTTGATCGAGGATGACCCGCCGAGAGTCTTGCCGCGCGGCCAGTACAGCGCGCGATCATTCAGATTCTTTTGCGGCTCGGTCCAGTAATCCCAATTGATGGCGGGATTGGTGATGGCGAACTGCAAGAGCATGGGCGTCTTGATGACCGCCTTGTTGTCAGAGCCGCCCGCTTCGAGCACGCAAACAGTAACGTCCCGATCCTGGCTCAGGCGTTCTGCGAGCACGCAACCGGCCGACCCGGCGCCAATGATGACATAGTCAAATTCCAGCCCGTCGCCGCCGCTCATGGTTGCGGCTCCATCTCAACGGGCTCGGTAGAGGGGGCTTCGGGGTCGTTCTCCCCGTCCCGAGATGCGCCGTGAACGTCGAACCGGCTCAGGGGCGCGACCGAGCTGGCGATGGCGCGGAAGACGGCGGTCATCTCGACATTGCGATCGGTCCAGTTCGGATCGCCCGCATTCTGGGCGATGACGAGATCGCGCTTGCGATCCATCCAGATATACTGGCCGAACACGCCGGCGGCGTAGAATTCCCGATCATAATCCTCCGGGATCCAGAAGTGCAGGCCATAGCCCCTATGGGCGTAGCGGCTGGCGCCGGGCTCATGAGACGGGGTCGGCGGTGTCGAGACCATGTCCACCCAACCTTCAGGCAACAGGCGCTCACCGTTCCAGACGCCATCCTGAAGATAGAGCTGGCCCAGGCGCGCATAGTCCTCGCTGCTGGCCTGCAGACAGCAATAGCCGATGGCGACGCCTTCAGGGCCGGTTTGTGCTGCAGCCAGCTGGCCTCGTTCTTCATGCCCAGCGGCGTCCACAATTCGCGCTCCATGATCTCCGCAAGGCGGCCCTCATAGACATTGCGCACCACGGCCGAGAGCACGTGGGAATTGGGACTGATATAGTGGAAATCCTCGCCCGGCGTCCGGTCGCGCTCGATGCGGGCGATCATCTCGTCCGGATTGCGGCGCAGGATGAAGGCGTTGAAAAACAGCGGGCGGACGTCGGATGGCGCGTCGGCGCTGTACTCTTCATTGAAGTCCATGCCCGAGGACATCATCAGCAGGTGACGCAGGCTTGTCGCGCCATAATCGGTCCCGGCATATTCGGGGGCGTATTGCTCGACCGTGTCATCCAGGCTGGCGATCCGGCCTTCATGCAGGGCCTTGCCAATCAGGGTCGCGACAAAGGACTTGCCCACGGACCAGGAGGTGAAACGCGACTGCGCGCCCGCATCATGGCCGTAGATCTGGGCGACGACCTCTCCCCGGTGCAGCACGGTCAGGCCGGTCACCTGGGCTTCTTCTAGATACTGGTCCAGGGTCTTGGTCTCGCCCTGCCACTCATACTGAATGTCGAGCGGGCGAAGCGCATGCGGAAACGGGGACGGCGCATCCGCCGCGATGAAGGTGTGCGGCAGGAACTCATCCATGCGCTGATAGGTCTGCGGGTATTGCGCGGGATCATCCAGGGCGCGAATCCGGGCCGGGGCGTAGTCCGACCAGGGACGATAATACCAGCCTGCTCCAACAAGTCCGAGCAGGACAAGCGCCGAGATGATCACGGCCACAAAGCGCATCATGTGTTCTCTCCCCGAAAACGTTCGCCCTATCTCACCGCAATCAACGGGGCGGGCAAATCATCTTTGGCCAGAGTGAACACCTTTCAGAGAGTGAGCGCCAGTCAAAACCGGTCGCTTCACCCTGAGCTTGCCGGGTCAGTCGGCCGGGGTCAGTCGGAGAATTTGCCCCTCGGGCGATTCGGCGAGAAGCCAGATCGCTCCATCCGGTCCGTTGAGAACCTGTCGGATGCGCTGGCCGCGTTCAGACAACAGACGCTCCTCGCTCACAACGACGCCATTCTCGACATCGAGCCGATGGAGCGCCTGTCCGGCCAGTGCGGAAACCAGAAGATCGCCTTGCCACTCACCGAACAGATCGCCGTCATAAAGCGCCATGCCGGACGGCGCGATGGACGGCGTCCAGACCCATTCGGGGGCGTGAAAGCCGTCATGATCGAAGAAGGGCGAAATCCGTGCGCCATTGTAATCCATGCCCATGGTGGCGATGGGCCAGCCATAGTTGTCGCCTGGGACGATGCGGTTGAGCTCATCGCCGCCGCGAGGGCCATGTTCGTGAGTCCAGATGGCGCCGGTCGCGTCATTCAACGCGATGCCCTGCATGTTGCGGTGGCCATAGCTGTAGACGTAGGCGGCCAGCCCGCCTTCCTCGAAGAACGGATTGTCTGCGGGCGCGCCGCCATCGGGGTTCAGTCGCAAGAGCGCGCCCAGATGGTTGGTCCGAACCTGAGCCTGTTCGCGATACGCGAAGCCTTCGCCCGCCGTCATCAGCAAGGTTCCGTCAGGCAGAAAGGCCAGCCGGGCGCCGTAATGGGCGTTGGTGCTGCGCATGGGCTCGGCGCGAAAGAGCGTCTCGCCGTCCATGAGGGCGCCATTGTCAAAGCGGGCGCGGTAGAGCGCGGGCGTATTCGCCTCTGCAGTCCCGGAGGCATAGCTGAGATAGACATGACCGTTCGTGGCGAAGTCCGGGCTCAGCGCCAGGTCGAAGAGGCCGGCCTGTCCTTCGGCGAACACATCCTCGGGCCCGCCTTCGACATCGCTGAGAGAGCCGTTGCGCAGCCACTTCACGCCGCCATTGCGTTCGCTGACCAGGGCGGAGCCGTCCGGCAGGAAGGCCATGTCCCAGGGCGTGGCGAGCCCCTCCGCCACGATCTCCACCTGATAGCGTGCGGGATCGATGTCTGTCGCGGGCGGGGCCGCTTCCGGCGCCTGCGTGCAGGCGCTGAAGACCGGCGCCAGGGCGATCAGGGTGATGACGGATTGGCTCAGTCGGATCATGATGGTTCCCCCGCGCATGGGTTTGCGGCACTCTCTGGCCTTCATGCAGAGCGCACTATGAGCAGCGGGACGAGCGCGCAAAGGGGGAATGGGTCATGACGATCATCCGGCTGATCTTGGGCTATCTGGCGGCGGTGCTGATCATGGTGGCGCTGGGCGTTATCGCGCAAGCCTGTTTGTCTTGTCGGGCCTGAGGCGTCGGCGCGGCGATCGGGCTGATGGAGGGCGTCGCGATGATCGTCGACGACCTCATGGGCCTGGGGCCGAACTATGCGATTTTCATCGCCCTGGGATTTGCGATCGCCCTGCCGGTCGCAGCGCTTGCGGGCCGCCTCCTGCCGGCGCCGCGCGCCCTGGTCTTCGCCGCGGCCGGACTGGTCTGCATGCTGGTCATGCTGACCTTGATGAAAGAGGTCTTCTTCGGCGTGCAGATCATTGCTGGCGCGCGGAGCCTGCCCGGCTTCTGGGCGCAGGCGATCGCCGGGGCCCTCGCCGGACTGGCGTTCACGGTGCTGACGCCCCCGCGCGCCGGACAAAATCCACGTAAACCTGTTAACGCAATCAAGTTGTTAGGGCGGGGCCTTCCTTTGCGCATCCTGTGGATAATGCTGCGCAGCATGGCCTCCGCCCCGGCGTGATTCTCTTAATTATATCAACAGCCTGAAGGTGATTTGGGGCAATTTGACCCGACCGGAATTGTGATCTTTGGGCAACGCTGCCGCGCCTAACATAAGAAGATCGCATGACAAACGGCGAAAACCCTGCATAAGCTGAATTCAACTGCGTATAGCGGCCGCATTCAGAACGCCGCGACGCACATCTATCAGGGGAGGAGACCTGGATGACCCGTTTGACCAAAGCCGCCGTACTCGGTGCGACCGCGCTCGCCGCCGGCCTCGTGGCCGCGCCGGCGATGGCGCAGCAACCGGACGTGATCACCGTGACCGCGCAAAAGCGCGAGCAGACCCTTCAGGAGACGCCGGTCTCCGTGGCGGTCGTCACCGACACCGCGATCCAGCAGTCGCAGATTCGCGATGCGGCCGACCTTCAGACCCTGGTGCCGTCGCTGCGCGTGGCCGAGTTCGCCGCCTCCACGAACACCGAGTTCAATCTGCGCGGCATCGGCACGTCGAGCTTCAACCCCGGGCTGGAGCCTTCGGTCGGCGTGTTCGTCGACGGCGTCTATCGTCCGCGCGCGGGCGCAGCGATCAACGATCTGCTGTCCATCGAGCGCGTCGAGGTCATTCGCGGTCCGCAATCCACGCTGTTCGGCCGCAACACGCCGGCCGGCGTGGTCAGCTTCATCACCAAGGAGCCCGAGTTCGAGTTCGGCGGCGACGCCGAGCTGACGGCGGGCAGCTATGGCCAGTTCGTGGCCAAGGCGACCGTGACCGGCCCGATCATCGAGGATGTGCTGGCTTTCCGTCTGGACGCCACCACGCACACCAATGACGGCTATCTGGACAATGTCGCGCCCAACGCTCAGCGCGAGCAGCTCAATGACCGCAACCGCCAGTCCTATCGCGGACAGCTGCTGTGGTATCCGACCGACAACACCGAAGTGCGCGTCATCGCCGATCTGGGCGTGATTGACGAAAACTGCTGCGCTGCGCCCTTCGCCTACTACGATCCGATCGACCAGGGCGCGCTGATTGCGCTTGGCGGCACGGCGCTTCCGGCCGACCCGCATGACGGCCAGATCGCTGTGGACGGCAATGTGAACACCCAGCTCGACACGGCCGGCCTGTCCGCCCAGATCGATCATGAGTTCGACGGCTTCACCTTCACGTCGATCACGGCGTACCGCACCTATGACGAGAGCCAGAATATCGATGCGGACTTCTCCGATATCGACCTGCTGGGTGCGCGTAACATCGATAACGAATACAACAGCTTCACCCAGGAATTCCGCTTCACGTCCAATGGCGGCCAATTCATCGACTGGATGTTCGGCGGCTTCTATTACAAGAACGAGCTCGAGTTCAATCAGCGCCTCGTCTACGGCGCGGACACCAAGGCCTTCTTCGACCTCGCCTCTGCCGGGCAGGTGGCGGATCTGGTCGCAGCCTTCGGCCTGCCGGCCGGTACAGGCGGCGTGACCCTGACCGAATTCCTGGTCGCGCGAACAATCAGCTAGGCGTGAATGGCGTGCCGCTTCTGCCGGCTGGCGGTTATCTGCAGGAAGGCGACGCCCTGCAGCGCGAGAACTATCAGTACGACACCACGTCCTGGTCCGCCTTTGCACAGTTCGACATCAACTTCACCGATCGGCTGACCCTGACGCTGGGCGGCCGGTACACTGAAGAAGACAAGGACATGGAGAGCGTGATCGATATCAACGATCCGATCTCCGCGCTGAGCTTCACCTCGCTGGGCGCCAATCTGCGTCTGCCTGAAGCCTCGCTCTGCCCGGGCTTCCCCGACGGCAATACCTGTCCGTTCCTTCTGACCACGGTTCTGGCGCAGCAGGCTGCGGGCGACGCCCAGCTCGCCGCCCAGCTTGAAGGCGCCCTGCAGGCGTCCGGCATTCCGGGCGCGACCCTTGGCAATCCGCTCATCGTGTATGATCCCACGGTGGCGGCCTTCCTGGCCAACACCCCGTTCAACCTTCTGAACGGCTTCACCGCGTTCCAGAACTTCACCCCTGTGGACGCCAGCCAGTATCCGACCTCGCGCTCGGACGACAATTTCTCCTACAGCGCCATTCTCAGCTATGACGTGACCGATACGTTCAACGTCTATGCGAGCTATTCCACGGGCTTCAAGCCAGGCGGGTTCAACCTGTCCTACGAAGCGGCGGAAACCGGCATCTTCGAGTTCGAGGAAGAGGATGCGAGCTCTTGGGAAATCGGCGCCAAGGGCACCCTGCTCGACGGTTCTCTGGTCTATGCGATCACCTACTTCAACCAGGAGATCGAGAACTTCCAGTCCGAGAACTTCGTGGGCAACGGATTTGCGCTCGACAACGCCGGCTCCATCGAGGTCAGCGGCATCGAGTTTGACTTCAGCTATGCGCCGACCGACCGCCTGTTCTTCACGCTGGGCGGCAGCTATCTGATCGACAACAAGTATGGCGAATACCTGTATGGCCCGTGCCCGGACAGCTCGCCGCTCTTCGGTCCGGTCTATGATCCGGCGGATCCGAAATTCTCCGCCTGTTCCACCCCGCGCACCAATGCGCGCGGCGTCACCGGCACCTTCAATGACCTCTCCGGCGTGGATCGGGGCAGCTCTGAGCTGGTCGCCTCCACCACGGGCACCTATACCCATCCGATCAATGACCGCCTGGACCTGATCCTGCGCGGTGAGGCGCAATACACTTCTGAATTCAACCTTGTGACCAGCCTGGACCCGCGTCCGGTGGCCATTCAGGATGACTTCACCCTGTACAACGCCTCGATCACCCTGTCGGCGTCTGACGAAAGCTGGGCGCTGCAGTTCTGGGGCCGCAACATCACCGATGAGGAATACGTCAAGGGCGGTTTCCCCTCGGTCGGTTATCTCGGCGCCAGCTTCAACAACTATCCCGGCGATCCGCGCACCTATGGCGTGACGCTGCGCGCCCGCTTCTAGAGCGGTCGGTTCGGATCTGATCAACGGCGCCGGGGAAACCTGGCGCCGTTTTTCTTGACCGAAACGCCGCAGGGATCAGCTCTTGCTTTTTCGGGGTGAACGGCGTTCAGTTTATCCATGAATGACAGCCTGACATATGTGCTGGCCCTGATCGGGGCGGCTTTCGGCATCGGCCTGATCGTGCTCTTGAACATCGCCATGGGCTGGACGCGCCTCCGTCTGAATACGGAACAGCAGGCCCAGAGCTTTCTGCGGCGCGATGTCATGGGCTTTCAGGCTGGCGACGAACAGGCCCTGACGGCGGATCGGCGCGGCTATATCTGCCTGGAGGCGGATCAGGCCCGGGTCGGCCTGGTGCTGGCGCGCGGCGACAACGCCGTCGTGCGGGCGTTGAGGGCCGGCGAACTCCGATCGGTCGAGGCTCAGGGGGCGACCCTTACGCTGACGCTTTATGACTACACCCTGCCGCGCGTGGTTCTGGACCTGGGCCGGGATGGTCAGGCCCAGTCCTGGGCGGACCGACTTCAGACATTTGTGCGCGCGCCGCGGCGCGCGTCCCGCAAAGAGGTCCATCATGCCGAATCTGCCTGATCCGATCCTGTGGGCCATTCCCGGTTTCATCCTGCTGGTGATCGCCGAGATGATCTATGGCCGTCTGACCGGCAAGACCCGGTTCGAGCCGCGCGATACTGCGGCGAGCCTGGTGATGGGGCTGGGCAATACGGTGTCCGGACTGGTTCTGGGCGGGATAGTCGTCGCCTGGTTCGTCTTTGTGGAGCAGTTCGCGCTCCTGGATATCGGCTGGGCCTGGTACTGGTTCGTGATCGCCTTCGTGCTGGACGATTTCGTCTATTACTGGAGCCATCGCTGGGCGCATACGGTGCGCTGGTGGTGGGCAGACCATGTGGTCCATCACTCCAGCCAGCACTACAACCTGTCGACGGCCCTGCGGCAGCCCTGGCTCAACCCGCTGACCCTGAAGTTCATTTTCCTGGGAAGCTGGCTGGTGCTGATCGGGTTTCCGCCGGCGATGATCGCCTTCGTGGCGGCGTTCAATCTGATCTATCAATTCTGGATCCATACCGAAGCGATCAAACGCCTGCCGGCGCCGATCGAGTGGCTGATGAATACGCCCAGCCACCATCGGTCCATCACGCCACCAATCCGCGCTATCTCGACCGGAACTATGCCGGCGTCTTCATCATCTGGGATCGTCTGTTCGGCACGTTCGAGCCGGAGACCGACGCGGAAGAAATCCGCTATGGCATCGTTCGCAATCTGGGCACGCATAACCCGCTCACCATCTGCCTGCATGAATGGTGGGGGATCATCAAGGATGTGCGCTCGGCGCGATCCCTGCGGGACGCTCTGGGCTATTGGCTGGGCCCGCCGGCTGGTCGCCCGATGGCAGCCGGGACACCTCCGCCACGCTCAAGGCGCGCTGGATGGAAGAGCAGGGCCTGACGCCGCCCCGCAAGCCCGATGCGCAACCGCCCGTGGCGGCGGAATAGCGCCCTGCAGTGCAGCATTCCAGAATAGCCTTTTAACTTCAGCGTAAAGTTCTTCGTTGGGGCGCGTCTATGTTGCGCTGCAACTGAAGGCCTTATCAGATTTATTGAATTTCTCCTGTGTTCTGCTGGACAAGGCACCGGCGGCTGATCCAATGTTGAGAAGTGAACGCCGTTCATTGCTTGCGTAAGACGGGCGGGCGGCGGGGAGCGGGCGCGTCCGCTAAAGGCTTTCCTGGGGCGCGCAGGCTCTTCCAGCATCTGGCGGGAGGACCCCCATGACAGCCTTGCGTGACCTTTATCCCATGCCCGGCATCGATCCGCACTGGCATGTGCCCAATGAATTCGACGCTGTCTTTGACTGGCGGTTCGACGAGGGGCGGACCACGCTCATGCATCTGTACCAGAAGGGCAAGGACATGCAGTGGGATGCGGTGAACCGCATTGACTGGGAGCTGGATCTGGACCCCGAGAACCCCATGGAGATGCCCGATGAGGCGGTCTCCATCTATGGCTCGGACGTCTGGAACAAGATGACCAAGAAAGAGCGCATCGAATTGCGTCGCCACACCCAGTCCTGGAACATCTCCCAATTCCTGCAGGGCGAGCAGGCGGCGCTGCTGGCGGCCTCCAAGATCGTGCAGGCGGTCCCTGATCTGGACGCCAAGTTCTACGCGGCCACCCAGGTCATGGACGAGGCGCGCCATGTGGAGGCGTACCGCAAGCTTCTGGGCAAGTTCGGCGTCGCTATCCGATGACCGACCGTTGCAGGGGCTGGTCAATGACGCGCTGTCGGATTCGCGCTGGGATGTGACCTATCTGGCCATGCAGGTGGTGATCGAGGGGCTGGCGCTGGCCGCATTCGGCACGATCCGGGATCTGGCGCAGAATCCGCTGGCGCGCATGGTCAACGCCTATGTCATGGAGGATGAGGCGCGCCATGTGGCCTTCGGACGCCTGTCATTGCGCGATTACTACCCCCAGCTGACCCAGAAGGAGCGCGATGAGCGCGAGGAGTTTCTGGTGGAGGCCTGCTACCTCATGCGCGATCGCATGACCCAGTCCAAAGAGATCTACGAGGTATTGGGTTTGCCTGAAAAGGAATGTCAGGAATTCACCGAGAATTCGGAAATCGTGAAACTCTACCGAACGCTGCTCTTCCAGCGGATCGTGCCGATCGTGAAGGATATCGGCCTCTGGGGGCCCAAGATCCAGCGCGCCTATGAGGAAATGGGCGTCCTGCATTTTGCGGAACTCGATCCGCAAGCCCTGCAGGAAGAGGACGAGCGCATCGCCCAGGAAATCGATGGCGAGCAGACGGGACGGGTCGATCCGGGCCGGGCGCGCAAGGACTATATTCACGCCGTCGCACGCGAAGGCGCTGCGGGCGCCGCCGAATAGAGCAAGGGCCGAATAGAGCAAGGTTTGTCAGTTTGCCTCACTCGCCGCCCTGTTGCTTGCACCGGGGCGGCGATTTTTTTGAGACATCCTTGCTGGAGCCCGGCGTTAACGCCTGTTAAGACTTGAGGATCGGGGGGCGGTAGGAATGATCAGGCTTGTTGTGATCGGCATGGCTTTGTCTCTGGCGCTTCTGGCGCCGGGCCGGCCGAGGCGGGAGAGCGCAGCTGGACAGCGCGCTGGACCGATGAGGAAATCACAGCCCTGAGCGATGCGCTCTCGGAGGCCTGGACCCACGGGCTCAACCCGTCCGACTATCCCGATCCCTCCATGCTGCGCGAGATGCCCTATGGCGCGCGCAGGGATGAATTGGCGCGCGCGGTCTGGTTCGACTATGCCGAAGATCTGGCCTTTGGCGTGGTGGATCCGCGGGCGCTGGATTCAGACTGGACCGCCCCCATCCATGATGTGGACCTTCTGACCGCCTATGCGCAAGCGCGTGAAGGGCAGGGGATCTATGAAAGCCTTGAGGCGCTGGCGCCCGCTCATCCGGACTATCAGGCCTTGCGGTCCGAGCTGGTCCGTCGCCTGACCCTGGTCGAGGCGCCAATCCTCGTGCCGCCGGGCGAGGCCTTGTCACGCGGGGACCAGGGGCCGCGTGTGGACGCCTTGCGTGCGCGTCTTGCGCAACTTGGATTGCTGGCCGGGCCTGTGGCTGCGGGGGCGCCGTTCGACGGCCGGCTGGAAAGCGCCGTGATGCGCTTCCAGACCCGACACAATCTGGCGGCGGACGGCGAGGCGGGCCCCTCCACCCTGTCCGAGCTCAATGCCGGCGATGCGCGCCGCATCAACCAGATCCGCGCCAATCTCGAGCGCTGGCGCTGGCTGCCGGCCGAGCTCGGGGAACGGCATATCCGGGTGAATATCGCGGACTATCGTCTCGAAGCCTGGGAGAACGGCGTTGTCGCCCGCACGCATGAGACCATGATCGGACAGCGCTATTCCCGAACCCCCGTCTTTTCCGAGGACATGTCGATCATCGAGATCAATCCGTACTGGCTGACGCCGAGCGGCCTGGGTCAACGCTGGCTGCGCACGTTCCGCACCAATCCGGCCTATGCCCTGTCTCAGGGATACAGGCTTGTGGATCTCGACACGGCGCCCGCGTGGATCCCTATCAGGCGGACTGGGCGAGCCGCCGCTATCGGGTGATCCAGCGCCGGGGCCGAACAACGCCATGGGGCGGGTGAAATTCCTCTTTCCCAATGTCCACAATGTCTACA
>LZQR01000092.1_pt1 | contig 23964 bp, 32 predicted proteins | sample 768601 | NCBI WGS metagenome assembly LZQR01 (sample SAMN05207299, study PRJNA324521) | oil field metagenome | isolation source: sample BH-FW-24 from oil reservoir | place: India: Bombay High | collected 2015-12-04
GGCAATCCCTTTGCCTCTATGTTGCTATCAACCGCAAGCGACAAGATCCAATGGATGTTTTGTTCATCGCTTGTCGCTATCAGTACATAACCCGTAACTTTGATCTTCTTCTTTAGCAATCAACAGACCTTGCGGCCAACAATCAAATGCTTGCCGAAAGAAAAATTGCGGGTAAGCGTGATGACCAAATAATACGTGTTCAATTGCGTGTACTGACGCCAAATCCTGTTTCCTGCTGGGTAATCTTCATTAAAACGGTTCCTTTTGAGCTTAAGAAGCGGAATATAGAGACATTAAGAGCATTAAATATCCAGTTTGCTCAAGGGTTTGGCGTTTCTAAACCGATTCCGCTCTCTGAACACCTTACAATGTTATCGAACAAAGCTTAACCACAACATCTAAAACCATAAAATCATAAAATTTCGCAATATTATTTCAACCCATACGCACAAAACTGAAACTAAATATCGCTTTTTTCAAATTTTCATGGTTCGATAGTTTACACCACCACCTTTTAACTAGCACGATTCACCACAAACTCGATGTGATAACAATCACTAAAACATATACCATCCGCGCGATTATTATTTTTATAAAAGCGAGTTTTAAGTGAAAGAATCTCGAGATACGTTAAATTTTAGTGAATTAAACACCACAAATACTTGGACAAAGCACGATACACACTGGCTATTAAGCTTGTTTGGTACTGCTGTTGGTGCGGGTATTCTATTTTGCCGATTAACCTTGGTATTGGCGGCTTTTGGCCTCTAGTTGTGATGGCCGTTCTTGCATACCCAATGACTTACTTAGCTCACCGTGGTCTTGCCCGATTTGTCCTGTCCTCAAAGATCAAGAACGCTGATTTTACCGATGTGGTAGAAGAACACTTTGGCGCGAAAGCGGGTCGTTCAATTTCGCTGCTGTACTTCCTCTCTATCTTCCCAATCCTACTAATCTATGGCGTTGGCATTACCAATACTGTCGACAGCTTTATGGTCAATCAAGCGGGTATGGAGCCTTTACCGCGTGCCCTACTGTCTGGCGTATTAGTGTTTAGCTTAATTGCTATCATGATGGCGGGTGAAAAGTAATGCTGCGTGCCTTTGCCATCATGGTTTATCCGTTGGTGGCGATTCTGGCGTTTCTATCATTCTACTTAATGCCAAACTGGAGCATGCCAGTAATGGACGCGCCAGAAATGTCGTCTTTTGCAAGCACCATGTGGTTGGCGATTCCTGTCGTCATTTTTCTTTCAGCACGCGGCAGCAATCTCAAGCTTTGCCAATGTTCAACGTCGTCACTACGGTGAGGCAGCGGATGCGAAGTCTGAGCTTATTTTACGTCGCACTAGCATCATGCTGATCGCTTTTGTGCTGTTGTTTGTCTTCTCTTGCGTGCTTGCGCTATCTCCGCAGCAGCTGGCAGAAGCAAAAGAGCAAAACGTATCTGTGTTGTCTTACTTAGCAAACGCTACGGACAATCCTTTTATTGCAACGTTAGGTCCACTTGTCGCATTTGTCGCGATCACGTCTTCTTTCCTTGGTCACTTCCTTGGTGCACGTGAAAGCTTGAATGGTTTGATCACTAAGCATTCTGATATGCCAAAGCAACGCGTAGATCGCATCAGTGTTGTTGTACTGTTTGTGTCTATTTGGATTGCTGCGATCATGAACCTAGCATCTTGGGGATGATGGAAGCCCTGTCGGGACCTGTCATCGCAATGATCTTGTTCATTATGCCAATGCTAGCGGTATACAAAGTAAAAGGACTGCAGAAGTATCGCGGAAAAGCATCGACCTACTTTGTACTTATGACGGGAGTTATCGCAGTAAGTGCGTTGGTTTTAGCTTGTTGAGTTAAGAATAGAGACTTAGATAGGATTTTCAGGGGAATACCTTATTTTTGTTAAGGTAATTCCCTGAATTTTGACATATTTTCTTAGCAGTACTAATGAACTACCGTCTTATTACATAAGAGTGAAAACACCTGCGATCATAAGTACTGAAGCGATACAAGTACGACCGATAATACCAAAGCGAGAAGGTTGAATCATTTCGTTGTGCATAGGCAATCTCCTTTTTAGTTGGAACAGCCAGTTTTTCATGGCTTAATAACACTATGTCTAAAAAGATGTTTCTTCACAAGACATACCAATATTAAATATTTATGACAGCTAAATGAAATTTTAGAGATTGAAGGATTTTTTACGAGCTGTTACCCCATCGTTTATCCTCTTTATGAACAGAGTTACCTACTCATCTTTCCCCTACTCTATTGTTAAGATTTTTATGGCAACAACCTTTAACGAGAAAAGCTGAAAGACATCCGTCCAACCGTGTATTTTTGAGCAATTTGTATTAAAAACGCCGGTATTTCAGTGGCCTATTTTCACTCATTGAACAGTTACTTTTAATGTACAGATAAAACAACTAAATCTGTGGTTATTCATAGATGAGAAATGATAGACTTCTTGCGTGTTTCACTTTGAAGAGTTCGCTTTTATCAACCGTCTAAAGCTTATACCGTTTAAAACGTTACGGTATCTATTTCCGATTGTGTTTGGCGCGATGTGTTCAACCAGCAGTTTCTCTGCAGACCACGCGAACAAAGAAGTTACCTCAGACACCATATCTCGATAAAAGACGACCCGATGTTGGAATTTTATTTCGACTCTATCGGTAAGCCTCGCTCAATCAAATCAAACGACTTCACATTACCCGCGGACTCCTCTCCGGATTCACAGGCACTTTATTACTTCGCCCGTATTTATCTTGAGCGTTACGAAGGCGTTCCAATTCCAGAGCTCCCTGACCTTGTTGAATTCGGAAAACAACATGATTTGCCTTGGGTGATTGCAGAAGCAAAGTTAAACCAAGCCGTCGAACTGATAGAAGCAGACGAAGTTTGGCAAGGCGAGCTTCTTCTGCACGATGTCATCAATATCTCTCGCCAGATTGGCTATAACTCTCTTCAAGGTCGAGCTTACCGCTGGCTTGGGAATGCAGAGGTTCAACGCGCTCAAGTACAAACCGGTTTAAAACGTTATCGAACCGCTTATGATTTGCTGGAAGGATCTGAGTTTGAAATCCAGATTGCGATGACACTCAACAACATCGCTTCACTTTATATGGAACTGTCGGACTGGGATCGGGCAAAAACCTATCTCGACCAAGCAATTAATGGCTACTTAAACAGCGATGATAAGTATGACAACAGCTTGTTCCTTGCCATCATGTATGCGAACTTAAGTGTCATTAACTATGGCATGGAAAAGTACGAAGAATCAGAACGTTACTTCGAGCAAGCAGCACAACTTTCCATGGCAACGGCTCAGTCAGAATTAAGCATAACTCCGTTTCTAACTTATCCCAACTTCTTAGCACACTAGGTAAGATGGAAGAATCTTATCAACTTGCACAGACATGTTTAGAACTTCCGAACCCGCAAAACTTAAAAGGCCTAAAAGCCGCCTGCCACGAAGCTTTTGCCGAAGCCTACCTTAAGGATGGGAAGTATGAGCAAGCAATTGAGAGTGCAAAAACTGCATTAGAAGACCTAAGTGAAACGGCAAGTGCAGAGACTAAGCAGCAAATGGACCTGTATTTAGTACTCGCTCGCGCCAACCAAGAATTAAAACAATTTGAAAAGCATTCGATAATTTGGGCCGTTTACGTAATTTAGAAAAAAGCTTTGATAGCCATGTTCATGGCGATGAGATGATCAATATCAAACTCGACTTAGAGGCGAAGCTGGCTCAGAAAGAATTGACCCTGCTCGAAGCGAAGAATGCGCTCCAAGCTTCTGAGTTGAATCCCAACGCTATCGCGAAATCTTCTACTTCCTTATTGTGGCCGCTATCGGTTTTTGGCTTTTCCGTTACATTCGTCAAATGAACAAGATCAACGAAGAGTTGGCGCAGCAAAATACCACTGACCCGCTAACGAAGGTGCATAATCGTCGCTATCTGCCTAGTTGGCTGGATCAAATGGCGCGTCGAAGCCCTGATCGTAAGTTCGCCCTTGCCGTTATTGACATTGACCATTTCAAAGCCTTCAATGACCAGTATGGCCATGACCTAGGCGATAAAATGCTGTTGCACGTTGCACGTATTCTCGACGAGGCGACGCGCGCCGGAGACTTACTCGTCCGTTGGGGTGGCGAAGAGTTTGTGCTGCTGTTCGAAATTAGACACGCTGATGACTGTGCAAAAACGTTAGATCGTTTGAGACTTGCAGTTGAAAACAACAACCTTGAGGTTGACTCTGAATCGCTAGGCGCGACAATCTCACTCGGCGCAGTTAACGAGCTAAGTGCGCAAAGCATCAAACAGGAGTGGGATCAATGGTTCTTTGCCGCTGACCAAGCTCTGTACGATGCCAAACAATCTGGTCGAAACCAGTACCAAATTCACTCGACGTCATAGAAAAACACAATGAAAAAACATGGATTCTCGCTGCACTGTCGCCATTAGTATTGGCCGCGTGCAGCAATCAGCAAGCCGCGCAATTAGGAATGAGAAGCAGCAGTGTTAATGTGTACGCTCAGCAGATGAGCAACATGCAGTTATGCGAAACCCTGTATTACAACCGTGCATCAAATCAAACCCGAGTGGCAATTGGTGCCGAATTTAACCGTCGCGGTTTGAACAAGCGTTGGTGTGATAAGGAGTATAAGAAGTTTTATGTAGAAAAAGTGGTTGACGGTCTGCTGTCTCGTAAAGAACAAGCCCCTACAGAACCTGCGGCAACCATACAACCTGCCATATAAATCATCCCATTCCATAAAAAGAGAAAAATTCTCTAGTTTTTCTGCTTTTTAAACATGCAATCTTTCCTGCAAATATCTAGATTCTAATGTGACTTCAACCACTTATCGTCAAGAAAATGTCGTGCGTCGAAAAACAAAAGTAAATAAGATGTAAACAGTTTTCGTTTCCATTCTAAGCCGCTAGCTTTGTTTAGACCTGTTTAAAGGAGTACCGAACAGGAAGAAAAATTCCAAACAAAGACATGAGGTCACAAATGGAAACACGCATTAATCGCCTATTCGCTGCAATGTTAGCAGTAGGCCTTTCTCCTGCCGTCTCGGCTTATGATCCGCTCTACTCAGAGCAATGGCACCTAGACAACACAGGCCAAACTGCATTTGCAGCAAATCCTGCCGTTGCGGGTAATGACTTGAACACCAAACTAACACAAGCGATGGGCATTGCTGGTGTTGGTGTAAAAGTTGCCGTTATTGACTCTGGCGTACAGATCGATCACCCAGACCTTGCAGGTAACGTAGTCACAGGTAGTAGAAACTTCGTTGAAGACTCTTCATTCCCAGCCGATTACCCAGTTGATACAAATGGCCACGGTACCGCTGTTGCTGGCCTAATCAGTGCGGTTGGTAATAACGGTGAAGGCGTTCGCGGCGTAGCTTCTCGCTCTTCTCTAATGGGCTTTAACTGGCTCGCAAACCAAACGCTGGAAGGCTGGTTGATTTCTCACGGCATGGACGCTGCAACCAGCGATGTTCGCGTTTTCAACCAAAGTTATGGTTTTAGCCCAATCTACCCTATTCCATTCGACGAGAACGACCCGCAGTTCAAGCTCGAAATGGATGTAATGAAAGACGTCAGCGAGCGTAATGCTTGGGGTCGTGGTGCTGTCTTCGTTAAATCTGCTGGTAATGGTTACCGCTACTTCAACACTGGCCGTTTCTTCGTGCTTCCTAGCGACTTCTTCGCAGGCGGTGGCAACAAAGGCCTACCAATGCATAACGCAGCACAGTCTTACGACAATGCGAGTTACTATAACCTTGTAACCAGCGCACTTCGTGCTGACGGAACTCGTGCAAGCTACTCATCCGTTGGTGCTAACGTGTGGGTCGCAGCACCAGCAGGTGAATACGGTCAAGACTTCCCAGCAATGGTCACGACAGACTTAGTAGGCTGTGAAGAAGGTCAAAACACCAGTGCAGATTTAGGTATTAACGGCCTTCACGGCGGTACTGAGCAAGATCCGAACTGTAACTACACCAGCACAATGAATGGTACGTCTTCAGCGGCGCCAAACACCTCTGGTGCAATTGCGGCGATTATGTCAACCAACCATGCGCTGACCGCTCGTGATGTCCGTGCGTTACTAGCAGAAACAGCAAGCGTAACCGACAAAGACCACTCAGGTGTTCAACTTGAGTTCGTTAATAGCCAAGGAGACTTGGTCAGCTACGAAGCGATTTCACCATGGCAGACAAACGCAGCTGGCGTTGACTTCCATACCTTCTATGGTTTTGGCGCAGTTAACCTAGATGAAGCGATGAAACGTGCTCGTATGACAAACAATGTTCTACCTGCACAAGTTATTACACCTTGGGCAAGCAATGCGACGGAAGTGAGTGTTCCAGACGCAAGCTTGGCGGGTGGTTCTTCAGCGATTGCTGTTACCGATGACATTACTGTTGAGTCAGTACAAGTGAAACTAACACTTGAACACTCGCGTCTACCAGATTTGGCAATTGAGCTGATTTCTCCATCAGGTACACGTTCAGTTCTGCAAACACCGCGTAATGGTCTCGTTGGTCAATCTCTTGATCCAACAGTAGCGGGTTATGAAAACCAGTTGATGCTTTCTAACCAATTCTACGGTGAAAACGCGAAAGGCGAATGGACACTACGAGCGATCGATACCAACGGCGATGAAGTGTTCTCATTCATTGCATATTTCAATTCTTCAGCTATCTATGATGTACCGATGGCTAACAACGCAAAACCAGGTGTTATCAAAAACTGGTCTATGCGTATCTTCGGTCACTAAGGAGTCATTCACATGAAATTTATGACATTTTCTATTCTGGCTCTATCGACAATGGCAGCGGCTGTACAAGCAGAGCAACAATTGGCTCAGCAACCTACACCTGAACTGTTTGTCGCATCTGATGCCGTGCAAATTAACGGCCAAGATTACCGTAAGCTTTCTGTTGATAGCCTTGCCGAAGCGGCAGAGCTACACGCTGGTGATGAAGTGTTTAAGAATGCGTTTAGTAACGTATCTAAAGCAACGGGCCTTATCTTTGTTACGGTGAAAAACCCAGCCGATGCTAAGGCAGTAGCTAAAGAGCTCAAACTTGACGTCGTCTTTGCACAGGGTGAATCAGCCGTATTCAAAGCTGCGGAAGGTCAAGATCTACTGGGTATCAGCGATTACCTAAATGCTGACAGTCGCGTAAAAGCGTCTAAAATTGAACTAAACAGCGGTAAATACCGTGCACAATAATTCTCTAACAAGAGAAGTTGGCCTATAAAAAATGCCTCAGCACATGCTGAGGCATTTTCTTTTCGCTTACGAGAAGCGGACAGTTTTAATCTATTGAGTTGAGAGCCTACTGAATAAAACTGATTAACTTCTTCGCGATGTCAGTGTTATTTTGCGAACCAACAAACTTATCCGCACCTTGCCCATAAGCAAACACTTGGACGTCAACAGCAGTATGGCCTTTTGTCGTCCAACCAGTGTAGCTCTTCTCATTAATGATCGCTTTCACTTCCTTGTAGAGGGCTTTAGCTGGCTCTTCACTCAATTTAGCGTATGCCAGCTTTCGACCTTGATCTTTAGATAATGACCAATCGACCGACTCATCCCATGTCGCGATAATGTCATGGGATTGCGCAAGAGACATCGCTAAAGGCCATGCTGTTTTGTGAACACCCTTAATCACCTCAGTGTCCCACTGATACTGCCCATTCGCACCAATTGTTAAGCCGCCAGTTGAGTGATCAGCGGTGATCACCAATAAAGTATCAGGGTGAGCATCGACATACGCTTTAGCCAATTCAATTGACTTAGCAAAATCATTCATCTCCGCCATCGCACACGCAATATCGTTCGCATGCCCACACCAGTCGATCTGGCTACCTTCAATCATCACGAAGAAGCCATTGTCTTGACGTTGTAATAGAGAAAGCGCTTTGTTGGTCATCTCTTCTAGCGAGTGGGGTTTTCATCTAGTGCGAACGGAAATGCCTTATCCGCGAACAAGCCTAAGGCGGGTAAAGTTTGTAGTGCAGGAAGCTCACCAAAGTCGGCAACGTATTGGTAGCCTTGCTGCTTGAACTCGTCAACTAAATTACGGTCTTCACGCTCGAAATAGCGAACACCACCGCCCAAGAGTAGATCGACTGGTAATTTCTCACCCACTTTATTGTCGATGTAATCATTGGCGATATCGTCATAGTTTCGGCGAGATTCATTATGAGCGGCAAAACTTGCAGGCGTTGCGTGGTTAATTTGCGATGTGGCCACCAAACCTGTGGTCATGCCCTTCTCTTTCGCCATCTCTAACATCGTTTGATCGGCTTCTTATCCGTATCCACCGCGATAGCACCATTGTAGCTTTTGATACCGGTACTCAGAGCGGTAGCACTTGCAGCACTGTCAGTAACGTAAGTCGCATCATCAGGATACGTTTTCGCCATACCAACCAAAATAGAATCAAAAACCGTCGGCTCTATTTCATCTGTGTTTGGATCATCATGATAATAGCGATAAGCGGTCGTAAAGGCTGGCCCCATGCCATCACCGATCATATAGATAATGCTCTTCGGCGCGTCACCTGCGTAAGAATGGGTCGCCAAGAGGCTCGCGGTAATTAGGGAGTATTTAAGTCTCATATCTCATCCATGACATAGTGCGATGGCACCATAAAGGCACACATCAACTTGAGTATCGTTCTAATTTGTATGCCAATACTATCATGCACTTAGGATGAAAAATGGCGTTGCTTCATAGTTTTACAACGCACATCATTTCTTGAACACAATAACCTCAGTCAACAAGTCTGCTTTATCAGTGTCATTCGGGTTATTAAGGTAGCGTTCAATGCCCAGTGGTTTGGTCTTCACTTTGATGCCATTGTGCCGAGTAAGATTCATCGCATACGACCACGCATTCCCCAAAAATTGATACTCTCCCTTGTGTTCAATCACATAGGTGTCACTTTCGGGAATAGTTCCGGCAACAAACTCACCAGTCGCGACAACGCCAGCTTTGACAGGCAAACAAGTAATGAACTCAAGTATCCTGCTTCATATCCATGGATAGGTAGTAGCAAAATAGCTCACCAGTGACAGGCAGGTTTTCTTGCTCTGCCATCTCATACAATCGCGCCAAATGCGATTGCATCATGGGGCCAAGATCAGGAATCGTACCCGCACCGGATAATCCAATGTAGCTGACTTCATTTTGTTTTCGGGAACCCAAATCAGTGAGCAGGGATAACACTTGCCCTGTTTCCAACTGGCTTTTCAACATACGTAAGCCACGGTCATAATCCATCTCGATCATGGACTTAAACACGTTTTTTAGAAAGAATAAGAACCAAGGTACACGTGATTGCATTAACCACTCGACGGTACAACCAGCTTGTGACGGTGTCACGATTAAAGTAACTTTCGCATGAGTTTTTAAAGGCCGAAAGAAGTGAAGCTCCATGTCCAATCGATGCTCTTGAGTACTTTCGAGAACCATGGCACCAGTACCAATTCGTTTCCGTTCCATTGATACCCTGCCCCTACCACACCTTGCTCATCACTGTAAGTTAGCTCACAGTCAGGCTCGAGAATGATCCACGGCGACCACTCAGGCCAACGAGTACAATCTTTTAGGTAGTTGATGATTTCACTTTGTGTTTTTTCTATCTCGATACTTCGATTGACCTGATATGAGAGCATAACCACTCCTCTGAATTCACTTTGACTCTTTTGAGTCTAATCGATATCGAATTTATTTCTTGTTTCACTGACAGTTAGATGCAAAAAAGCCAGAGTATGTTCTCTGGCTTTCAAAACATGCACACAAGGTTTAGGAATAAAAATCGACCTTGGCAGTAAACCTCATACCATCATCATTGAGTTCAAACGGCCAGCTCATGCGCTCACAAACACGTTCCACGATCACTAAGCCACATCCATAGCCGGCGTTGTAGGTCTCATTACCATCGTGACGGTTCACAATGGTCAATTGAGTTCCATTAAGGACAATTTCGATATCTCCGATACTGTAACTGAATGCGTTCTTGATCAGGTTGTTGATCACGATCGTCACAAAGCTTTCAGGCGCATGCACCATACCGGTATTAAGCTCATCCAGTTTGTACTCTGCACCTTGTTTAGCAAATAGTGGTGCCAGTTCCGCTAATTGTTGATTCAAGCACCCTAGTAAAGCGTGATCTGCGTAATGTTGATCTTCAACTTTCTCTTTGCCCAACAAGAGGAACGCTTCAGTTAACACTCGCATCTCGTCACAAGCCGTTTGCATGCGTCTCACCGCCTTTTGAGCCACCGGGGGCTGCTCCGAAACACGAGCTAAAATATCGGCAGAGCCTTTGATTACCATGATTGGCGTGCGTAACTCATGAGAGGCAAAGCGGCTAAACTCTTGTTCACGGCGGAAGTAACCTGCAATCTCATTTTTGCTGTCGAGCAACGTCTGCTCAATATGGCGAGTCTCACTGAACTTGGTATCAACATTAAACGTCGGTTGATCCGGGGGCATGCGACCAATTGTCTTCGATCTTAGCTAAAGGTCGAGACAAAATCCGTACCATGTATACGCCATAGCCGCCCATGATAATGGAGAACAAGCCCCCTAAGAAAAAGGTAAACTGGTGCAACGAGCTTTCGTATTCATCCAAATAGTCGTCTGAGTCATCTTGGAAAACGATGTACATCAAACCTTTACCAGAAGGATGCTCAAACACCACGAAGTGCTTATCCTCTTCCCCTAAAAGATACTCGTAGAATCCAGGAAACTTAAACGACAATAACCAATCCGGCGTTGGCGCTTCACTCCAATAAGAATCAAACTCCAGCACATTGGGCAATGGTGCGTCCCACCCTTGTTTTGGTAGTTTTCTTTATAGAGCTCAACTTCTGTATCTAACCAATGGTGCAAGCTCAATACTTCAAGTTTGTTCTCAGCAACGTAGATCAACGACCAAAACAACGTAAACATAGCAAAGGTCATCAAGCCAAAACCCCAGCGGATCTTGCGATATATACTTGGGTATTCTTTATGCTTTGAGTCGGTAACCTTGTCCATGAATCGTCTCTAATCTGGAATCATCAAAACCCTTGTCGAGTGCCGTTCTTAAACCATAAATGTGGCTTCTCAGCGCATCACTTCCCGGCGGCTCATCACCCCACACGCTGTCAATCACTTCAGTACGAGAAACCGCTGAAGGAGCACGTTTCAATAATAGCTTCAGGATTTTGGTTTGAATGCGACTGAGCTTGATGTGTTTACCCATCCGAGTCACCTCATCAGTGCGGGCATCCAAGCTAATATCAGCAAACTTCAGCGTGCCGATGTCTTGTCTTGGGCCTCGATTAGCCAGCGCGTGAACTCTCAAGCTAAGCTCTTGCATCGCAAAAGGCTTCATCAAATAGTCATCGCCACCCGCATTAAAAGCAGCCACTTTGTCATCTAAGGTATCTTTGGCGGTTAAGAATAAAATTGGCGTTCCACATAAGAATTCTTGACGCAGTTTCTCAACCGCACTAATGCCATCGAGTTTTGGCATCATGATGTCCATAATGATGACATCATAATGATTTTCTTGAATTAAATTTAGCGCAGCCTCTCCATGGTAAGCGCAATCTATCGTCATCCCTTCCAGTTCTAGATAATCAGCAATAGTTTCTGAAACATTGTGATTATCATCGACAATTAATATTTTCATAAGCTCACGTTTCTTCACGAACACTTCACGATACGCGTCATAAGATACAACCAAATTCATAAATAAGCTTTCAAAAATAGGTCGATATCATGAAAAAATTAGCGCTTGTAGCGGCAGTGGGTTTGGCATTATCTGGTTGTGGTGGTTCTGGAGATGGTGGTAGTTCTTCACCTCAACCGGCGGCAAAACCAAGCTCTGCGATTGGTACGGTTGAATCAGTCAACGAAGCGAAAAGCACCATTACAGTAAACGGCTATACCTATCGTGTTTCTGAAGTCATGTATGGTTCAAAAGAAACGAATCTAGGTGCTGTTCAGCCAAACATGATGGTTCAAGTTGGTTCTGGAACAGAGAAATCGGCAGAGGAACCAGTAGTCGTTACGCTAGAGCCAACCATGACTGGTACAGTGACGGCAATTGATCATGTAAACAAAACCTTCACTGTTAACGGTGTCGAACTTCATTTTGAAGGTTTGAGTAATGAAATCGACCAAGGCGATTGGGTTATGGTGTCCTCACTGCCAACCGCTGATGCTGGCTACAAAGTGCTATCCGTTGTGAAGTTTGACTTCGACTACAACGGTCCTGATGAAATCGAAGGCCGTATCTCAAGCATTGATGCAAATAACAGCACCTTCAAACTGGGTGCAAACACGACCGTTTCTTACGACCGTGTTGATGGCTTAGAAGTTGGTCAATGGGTTGAAGCTGAAGGCTCAATGCAAGGCGACCTGTTTGTAGCAACCGAAGTAGAAGTTGAAAACTATGACAGCCTTGTTGGCGATAATGATGTGGAAGGCATCGTGACATGGGTTGCGAACGATTACAGCCAATTCTCATTAAACTACCGTGGTAACTTCGCTGTCGATAACGCAACACGCTTTGAAGATGGTACCAAAGCAGATCTTAAACAAGGCCAAGAAGTTGAAGTGACATCAGTAATGAAAAATGGTGTTCGCACAGCGACAAACGTTGAAATCGACGGCCCTGATTTTGATGGCGACCACGACAGCAACTGGCAAGGTAAAGAGTTTGAATGTGAAGGTGTGGTATCCAACTACGATGTCAACACTGAGACTTTCCAAGTAACGCGTTGTGAGAATGACGCTGACCAAACTATGTCGAACAACACGGTTGTAATTGACGCTCAAACTCGTTTCGAAGGTTTAAGTCAACACAACCTAAATGGTTCTCGAGTTGAAGTGGAAGGTGTGATCATCAACAACCAAAACATCGCGCGTGAAGTGGAAGCAGAAGGCCACGACGACTAACGCAATGTAAATACACGCAAATACTTAAGAAGCATCACAGTTTGGTGCTTCTTTTCCTTCCGTATCGACTTTTCTTCTATCCTCTTTAAAACAGATACGTATGACCAAATGAGGGATTAATAATGCGTAAAATAACACTACCTCTAATTATACTTTTCGGTGCTTGTGTTTCAGCAAGCAGCTTCGCTGCGAAAAATGCTCAGGATGCACCAGAACGACTAGAGTCTTTTGAGTGTACAGGCCTTGTAAACAGTTACGACGCAAACTCTCGAACTTTCGTACTGGCTTGCCAAAACGAACACGGACCAGACTTCCAAACCAAAACTGTCGTGATTGATAGCAATACTCAGATTAACGGGGTGCAAGAAGCGAACTTAGACGGGGCAACCATCGAGGTTGATGGCGTGGTTATGAATGACCAAAATATCGCAAGAGAAATTGAGCTCGCTAACGACTAAACTTCCGAAAATACAGCAGAAACTCTCAAGTGTCGCGTCGGCGGCACTTTTCTTTTCCTGCAAACTCACCGCTCTCAGTTACACTTAGTTAATGTTTACATGAATACGGTAACTGCAATGAAAAAACGTAACCTTGCCCTCCTCCTTTTCTTGTTCGGTTCAACTGTGAGCTATGCGGGTGTCATGGATCCAGACTGTGATGCTGAATAAGCCGCTAAGGCCACAGCGACTAAAGCGGTTGTTGGTGTTGGCGGTCGTTGTACACCAAAAGAGGCGTTGAAAGACACCACCGTCGATGCAGGTAAAGAAGCCCTACCCGATGATGGACTGGCTGGCAAAGCGGTAGACGCAGCCATGCCAGAGCAAGAGAAGAAACAACTCAAAAACACAACCAAGAAAGTCATCACGGATTAACTTCTGATTGCTGTGAGTATCCGGTTGCTGTGAATAATAGATATATAGCCAATAAAAAGAGCGTCCATCTGGACGCTCTTTTGTTTTTAGTTCGGAATGCTTAAGCCGCTTCGGTTTGACCAATCCAGTGGTAATGGTGGTTGGCTTTCTTACCGACTAAGCCAAGTTCGGCTAGTTCTTCAAACACTTTGTCGACCTCTTCTGCCGAGAGTCTGAATTGCTTGGCTACTGCCTTTTTAGTGCAAGTGATTTGGTGACCTTTTAACGCATCACTCACCTGCTCTAATAACGTTTTGGCTCTTCTGGTTCAAGCTCTTGTTGCGCTTCAGGCTCAGCTTCTTCTTTGATATGAGGTAGGTATCCTGCTGGCTCCGGCTCAATATCTCGAACGTTTGCTAGCGTTATACCATCGTTACGACGGAAGAAATGACGGAAGCGGTTCTCTTCACCAATCAAACCCACAAAGAAAGCAGCAAAGAAATCCAACAAGATAGATAAGAACACCACCAAGCCCAACTGCGCTTGAGAAGAGGTCGTTCCAAATGCTTTCGCTAAGCTGTCGATCAAACCAATCACCGAACCTTGCGCCACTGGCGGTAAGCTATCACGCTCTGTTGCTAAACGTTGTTGCTCTTCACGTAGCTTATTGTTCTGCTCTTGAATGCGCGTTACGCCAGTTGCGATACGCTCCATCTCGATGTACTTTTGCGCCGCCATGTTGTTCAGTTCAATCTGCTTATCGATTGACGCAATCTGACGGTTGTAGCTTCCACTTTCGCTTGTTCTACAGAGATATGACTTTGGGCGCTGTTGGTCGCACTGTTGATGCCACCGATACTGCCGCCGATAGAAATAGCAGCCAACACCAAATAGAACACTAACGCCGTGAGGGCCCCGGTGTAGTTTCTGTGTGCACGACGCTCACCGTATTCATACCAAGCGTAAAACTTACCCGCTTCGAAGATGATGGCCAGACCGCCAAATAGCGCCTGCATCATTGGGTTTTCGTCAATCGACAAAAGCAGTAAAAGAGAAAAAATAGTCGATGCTAAAATCGCAGCGCCAGTGAACGCGTACACGCTCACCATAGCAAATCGACCTTTAGGATATCGATATCCGATCTGTTGTTCGTATTTCATTGGAGAAATTTCTTAAGATTCCGCAGCCCTTATATGACGGGCGCTTCAAGCAACTACAAAGGTGCGGAGAATACCGTATCCTTTATTAAATTACTGTCATAATTCCGTTAATGGAAAACAAGTGAGGAATAGATAATCAGTTTGAATTGAATCAGTTCGATTCTAGCACGTAAAATCACCAACAAAATTCCTAAAATTCAGCCTACCAATGGATTTAGAAGGCTACTGGATAACGACATTTGCGATTTCGGTTCTCAGAACAAATAACCACAAAACAAATAAAACACACTCACATCACCGTTTTATAAACGGATAGTTACAATTTATTATTCGTTTGTTAGTATCGCCGCGTTAAAAATTCTCACTATCGCGTCGTATGGATACACTCAGAACACAACAAGGAAAGTTGGCAGTAAGCGCAGTCGCAATAATCATTGCTGTGCTGTTTCAGTTGTACCTCACATCCAACGTCGCCCTTAATCCAACACAAATTCACCGTGATAACTGGCTGAGCCAAGTCCAAGACGAAAAAGTATTGCTGTGTACCGCAGACGGCTTTAAGTGGGTGGATATCAATGAGCTGATTCAAGCGAACGCTCTACCCAACTCTGACTTTATCCAAGGCCTCAATCTGCATGATGGATTTCAATTTGAGTGTCCGCTACTGCAAGCGGCTCAGTTCTTTATTTCTGTCGCGCTAGGACTTTACCTTGCTACGCTTTCTTGGCTAAGGCGCACTAAGAACACGCTCATACATTACCAATTCGCGATTTGTGGCAAACAAGCCTATAAACACGTCGCACCAAAACAATCACCGCCTTGTGCTTTCCTCGCCTAATGCTCTGCATGTGGCACACGAAAACAACTATTAAGCCGATCGAACTTTCGAATCGGAGAAGCCAAATTTCATAAGGAAAACACTAATGCTTAAAACAATCAAAACCACAGCCATCGCCCTTATCGCTTTTATGCTAAGCCCACTCAGCCTTGCTCACGAATACGAAGCAGGCAAGATTCACATCGATCATCCTTGGAGCCGTGAAGCGCCACCAAATGCACCAGTAATTGGCGGTTTCTTCCAGCTAAGTAACCTAGGTGACGTCGACGACGCACTGATTGCGGCTTCGACACCGATTGCTGACCGTGTGGAAATTCATACTCACACGAAAGAAGACGGCATGATGAAGATGATTAAGATTGATGAAGTCGTGGTAGAGCCTCAGCAAAAAGTGGAATTCAAGCCAGGCGGCTTCCACCTAATGATCTTCAACCCAACCCAAACGCTTAAAGAAGGCGACCGTTTCCCTGTGACTTTGACGTTCAAAAAAGCAGGTAAAGTGGAAGTAGAAATGGCGGTTGAGAAGAAAGACCACATGGAGAAGCATACGCACCATCATTGATCGCTTAAACGAAAAGAGCCCGCTACTTCAGCGGGCTCTTTTGCTTTTGGTACCTATGATTCTAGCCGTGTGCACATTTGATTGTACTGATGTGCACTTTAGAGATTCCCTACTCGTTCGTTCCTCGCTCTAGGGGATGACCCTATTTAGTCTTCTGTCAAAGTTTGAGTGTCTCAGTGCTCAACACATCAGCCAAACTCCAACCTCGTCATTCCGACGAGCCTAGGCGAGATCAGGAATCTAATCACAGCTAACTCGTTCTTACTTAAAGCAAACCTCTGCCCAGCGCGCTAGACCTGCGGTGACCGAACCAAAGTAGTTGCCACTCACCACTGGAATGTTTGGCAATACTGTCTGCACTGCATCACGTAAAATAGGTGAACGTGCTGAACCACCCGTCATAAAGATCGCATCCGGCTTCACGCCCGCTTGCTCTACCGCTTCGGAAACCAAAGCTGTCATCTTATTCTTCGGTGATTCAATCGCTTCGATCATCTCATCACGTTTAACATCGACTTCAATCAACTCAGACAGCAAGTTAATGCCCGCACGGTAAGACGCTTGGTCAGATAACGCCACCTTAGCTTCTTCTGCGCGGCGCACGATGTTGTAGCCCAGCGACTCATGGTAAACCTCTAACAAACGAGCCAACTTCTGAGCTCTTGCGCTTGCTTGTGCAGCAGTTTCAACGCCGATAAGTTTTCACGTGAGTAGAAATCGCTCTGCGCTTCCACATTGTTGATCGCAATTGGGTTCCAGAACTGCGTGGTTGGCATCATGATGCCCGATTCCATCTTGCTCTCCATACCGAATGGGAACATAAGTTGTTTGAACGCTAAGGCGATATCCAAATCGTTACCACCAATACGCTGACCACTGTGCGCCAACAGACTTGCGGTACGGTCGGCTTTACCTCGCCAAGATGGTCCCATCTGAATCAAAGAACAGTCTGTCGTACCACCACCGATATCGACCACCAGAATGGTTTTATCTTCGGTTAGCGTTGCTTCGTATTCCAAGCCTGCGGCTACCGGTTCAAATTGGAATTCGATATTCTGAAAACCAGCGCGTTTTGCTGCTCTTAAAAGAATGCCTTCCGCTTGAATGTTCGCCGTCTCACCGCCACGACCGTGGAAGTTGATCGGACGACCAATCACCGCATCAGTAATGATTTGTTGTACGCTGTTCTCTGCTTGCGCTTTGATGTTGTCCATCATGGCGCAAACCAGATCTTCAAAGAAACTCAGCTGAACATCACGCAGACCAGAAGCACCGAGGAAAGACTTTGGAGACTTCACGTAATAGATATCGCGAGGATCTTCCAAGTAGCGTTTCAATGCCGCTTGACCAAACGCCATGTCTTCTGGCTCAAGTTCAATGCTTTCTTCACGATTAAGGTTGATCGCGCGACGCAAAACCTGCTCACCAACCTGATCGAAAGGTTTGATGCTGCGATGGCGGAACAAGTGTTCAGACACCGACTCACGCGTTGGTGCAGCAAGGGTGGAAGGAATGTAAGGGCTATTCCCTTCAAGGTTTAAAAGTTGCGGTTCACCTTGTTCCATTTTCGCCACCGAACAGTTCGCGGTGCCGTAGTCAAAGCCAATATACATAAGTCCTCCCACTGACGAAAAAAGGTCGGCGATCCTACCTCAACCTCAGTGGAATTACTACCGCAACTCAATGAAATAAGTGGTACTTACTCTTTTTCAGCTGGTTCTTTCTTCACCGATGGCAACACAACCGCGAGCAACAAAGCCAACAGCAGAAATACCGGAGTGAGCGTAAGCCCATGCCAAATGGAGTATCCGTCGTGGAACAACCAGAAAATGCCGACTGTCAGCAAGTACGCAAAGTAACTGCAGAACACCAAACTGATCGCGACAAATCGAGTACGATTGATGATCAGGATTCGCACCAAATACTGACTCATGATCCCAGCGCAATGTACCGCCATTTGCCAATTAATGATGAAACATGCCAGTGCGACAAACCCAGATACGACCAAGGCATCATGAGTATTGAGGATAAAATAGCTGCCGAAGCGGCTGATGATGATGGAATAGTCCCCTTCGTAGACGATCGACCAAGAAATGGCGTTTGCTGCAGCCACAAAGTTGGCAAAATAGGCGATGGCATAAAAGGTGGTTTGAGAACTGAACGGCTGAAAGACTTCGGAACAATAGCCCTGCCATTCTTTTTGATTCGACGTGGTCCAACCCAGTTACGCTTTTTGTTTGGCACTCGCTCAGCAAATGCAGGACCATTGCGAAACAACAGCCAAAAAATATATAGCGCAAGTGCAACTAAGAGTATTGTAAGCATACCCTTCCCCTCCAGAAATGTCCTTTTCCACTGCCATTGGCGTTGGGGTCGTAAACTGCACTTCCCTGTTTTTGTGCTTAATCTTGTTTTAATGCATTGTTAAACATCTTAAATGTACTCACAACGGCAGTGACTACTTTATCACTACCGTTATTAAGGTTTAGCACACGATGGACGGAATTGCTGAATCTAGATAGGCCACAGGGAGGGAAAGAAGTGGCCTGTACGAATGATTTATACTTCGAGCTTTTCTTCAAACACACCAAGTTCACGCCCCAACCAAATCGCACGCTCGGTATGATCACGTAACTCATTGTCGCTGACTGGATGAATTAGGACTGAAAAGCCACCTCTAATGGTATCAAGCCAAGCAAGAAACTCATCACTGACCGATTCAATATGCAGTTCAAACATTGGCATCTTGTGCGGGCCGACTAATTTGCACACTAACGGAGATACTCTCAAAACATCTTGGCGCTCCTGACGAATGATCTCATTGAGCGCTTGAGCTTTATCTTGTTGTTGAAGCGGAAAGTAAACATGAACGTGGTACATAACTTCTCCATGCGTATCACAGGCTTTAATTTTTCGTCACACTACCTTCATTCTATGACATTGGGAAGTCACAAGTGTCGTTCGATCGTCAAAGCGTGACAACGAGATTAACGTGTTACGACATTATCGTCTCAAACTGCTGATAAATCGTGCAATGTGTGAAATTTCACAAAACAATTTTATTACAAATTTCGTGTCAAGCTCAGTGAATCCCTTCAACTTTGAAATCGTACAATTCTTAAAAGCAGTATTTTATCCTAGAAAAGTACGGTGTAAGCGAAATTTTACTGATGAAGAAAACTCAAATTAAAGCACAATTTAACAATTTGTTTACACTTACTATATCTGGTTATACCAAGATTCATCACTGGATTAGGCGGTGTAAACAGCAGTATTAAACGACGCCTTGTGTTTTACCAGAACACAGTTTTGCTAGAGAGACGGAAAAGAGGTGCGTCGATAACTAACAAAAACAACTGCAATCCTAGGTATGGCCTTTTGCGCTGATATCAAAGACTGAGTACCCATACAGGCTTTGATTTAACAATAAGCAGCTGCAGTCCAAAAGACCCGCAGCTTCAAAAGGAGCTTGAGATGAACGTTCAGGCATTACCCATGCATCGGTTTATCGACCATGATGGGAACCTCGTCAGCCAACTACCCAACTGGGCTGACCTAGAAGTACTGGTCGGTTTTTACCAAGACATGGTATTAACTCGCACCTACGATAACAAAGCCGTTGCTCTGCAACGCACCGGTAAATTAGGCACCTACTTCACACCTTGCTCGGAAGCCATTGGGATTGCGGTTGGCAGAGCACTAAAAGCCAGTGACGTCTTTGTTCCTTACTATCGCGACATGCCAGCGATGTGGTGTCGTGGTATTGGTATGGAAAAGAACCTGCAATACTGGGGAGGCGATGAACGCGGTAGCGACTTCGCACCAGAAGGCAGCCCATTCCCTAGCCGAGATTTACCTTTCTGTGTTCCTATCGCCACCCAATGTACTCATGCGGTCGGCGTTGCATCTGCACTGAAGATCCAAGGCAATCATGAGGCAGCTTTAGTGATGTGCGGTGACGGCGCGACATCTAAAGGTGACTTCCTCGAATCCGTCAACTGTGCGGGCGCTTGGAACATTCCATTAGTCTTTATCGTGAACAACAACCAGTGGGCAATCTCCGTACCGCGCACCTTACAATGCGCCGCGGAGTTTTTATCTGAAAAGCCACAGGGGACAGGTATTCCTGGCATTACCTGGTGGATGGTAATGACGTCGTTGCAGTGTTTGACGCAACAATGACTGCCCTCGACCGAGCCAGAAAAGGCAAAGGGGCTACGTTAATAGAAGCCGTCAGTTACCGCTTGAGCGACCACACCACCGCCGACGACGCTACCCGTTATCGTAACGAGGATGAAGTTCAAACGGCTTGGCAATATGAGCCAGTCCGTCGCCTTAAAGCCTTTCTCACCAATCAAGGCGTTTGGAGCAATGAGCAAGAGCAAGAGTGGCAAGCCCACTGCAAAGAACAAGTTGAACTCGCTGTTGAACGTTATCTCAATATGCCGAATCAAGCGCCTGAAACGGGCTTCGACTTCCTTTATGAATCCCTACCCCAAGAGCTTCACGCACAAAGATGAACTGATCAACAAAGCAATGCGAATGCAGGGAGGGAAACATGGCTGAACTGACGTTAGTTGAAGCAGTGAACCTCGCACTGCACCATGAAATGGAACACGACCCGAATGTCATCGTCCTTGGCGAAGATGTGGGTGACAACGGCGGTGTATTCCGCGCCACTGTCGGACTCAAGCAAAATACGGCCTTAAGCGCGTTATCGACACGCCATTGGCCGAAGCACTTATTGGCGGTGTCACTGTCGGGATGGCAACGCAAGGCTTAAGACCTGTCGCAGAGTTTCAATTCCAAGGCTTTGTCTTCCCCGCGCTGGAGCATTTAATGTGTCACGCAGCGCGAATGCGTAACCGTACTCGTGGTCGACTTACCTGCCCGCAGTGTTCCGCGCACCTTTGGTGGCGGTATTCACGCACCAGAACATCACTCTGAAAGTGTTGAAGCTCTGTTTGCTCACACCGCAGGTTTTAAGGTTGTGATTCCTTCCTCACCGCAACGTGCTTACGGTTTGCTCCTTGCAGCCATTCGTAGTAACGATCCGGTGATGTTCTTCGAGCCGAAACGTATCTATCGCACTGTGAAATCAGAAGTGATTGATAACGGAGAGGCACTTCCTCTGGATACTTGCTTTACCTTACGCAAAGGTCGCGACGTCACATTAGTGACTTGGGGCGCATGCGTGGTTGAATCACTGCAAGCAGCTCAAACGCTGTCTAATCAGGGTATCGAAGTTGAGGTGATTGATTTAGCCAGCATCAAACCCATTGATACCGCGACCATCTTCCGTTCACTTGAGAAAACCGGACGCCTCTTGGTGGTACATGAAGCCAGTAAAACCTGTGGTGTCGGCTCAGAACTGCTAGCCAGAACCGCAGAACATGCGATGTGCCTACTCAAAGCGCCACCAAAACGCGTCACAGGTATGGATACCATTATGCCGTACTACCGCAACGAAGATTATTACATGATTCAGGAAGAAGACATTGTGCTCGCCGCGCGCGAACTCGTGGAGGATTGGAAATGAAGACGTTTAACTTACCCGATCTCGGCGAAGGTCTCGCTGAGTCAGAAATTGTGAAATGGCATATTAGTGTTGGCGATATGGTCCAACTCGATCAAATAGTACTTACCGTGGAAACCGCAAAAGCGACAGTGGATGTCCCTGCTCCTTATGGTGGTCGGATCGTCAGTCGCCACGGTGAAGAAGGTGATGTGATTAACATCGGTGCTCTACTTCTGGAAATCGATGAAACTGGGGCAGAACAAGCAGCTACAGAACAAAAGCAAACGGCTGATGCTGCAACCGTGGTGGGTAATGTCCTCCCAGCACGCACATAGCGTGAATGTCGATGACTTCTGGATTGGCGGTGAACATAACCCCTCTCCCGATAATCTCATTAGCGCTCTACCCTCGGCGCGTTTGTTAGCGAATAAACTAGGGGTCGATTTAGCGTTGGTGAAAGGCAGTGGCCCCGACGGTTTAATCCTTGATTCAGATATCTATGACGAAGCTGGCAAACAGCGCCCAGGAACAGAGGTGCTGAAAGGTGCACGTCGAACCATGGTGTCGACAATGGCGGAATCTCACCATAATGTCGCAGCAGTAACCATTACTGAGGAAGCGGTCTTAGATGGTTGGAAGCAAGGCGAAGACATCAGTATTCGTCTCGTCCAAGCGATTGTGCATGCTTGTCAGGAAGAACCCGCATGAATGCATGGTTTGATGCGGAAACCATGACGCGTTGTGTCCACAGCACGGTGAACATCGGCATTGCGGTCGACAGCGACATGGTTTGTACGTGCCTGTTCTTCGACATGCTGATGAGTATGAGCCGCAAGAGGTGCGCCGTTGGTTAGATCAAACCGTACAAGGCATACGCGAACGCAAAATTGGTCGTGATCAGCTACAACATGCGACCATTACGCTTTCTAACTTTGGCGCGATTGCAGGTATCTACGCAACGCCTGTTGTAACTCCTCCGCAAGTTGCGATTGTCGGTGCGGGTCGAATCATTGAGAAGGTCGTAATTCGAGACGGGCAAGCTGTAGCAGTGAAAGCCATGCCGCTGTCGATTACGTTTGACCACCGAGCATGTACTGGTGGTGAGGCAGCAAGGTTCACAAAAGTACTGGCAGAGCACTTGAGAAAACCGAGTGTTTAGAGAACGTTTGTCATGAATAATAAAGGGCTTCCGATTGGAAGCCCTTTGTTTTGAAGATGAATTTAAATGAGAGATTCCCTACTCGCTCATTCTTCACTCTAGGGAATGACGCGATTTGGATTGCACTCAACAAAAAATGCCGTAATAGCCTGATACTTCGAAGGAAATTCTAACGCGTCATTCCAGCAAGCCCCAGCGCGACTAGGAATCTAATGACAACGAAAGCTGAAGCACCTTTACAGCAATAAACTAACCGCGCACTTTGACAATAGATTCTGAATCACGCTCGTTCCTCGCTGTTCAGAATGACGGCTTAAAGTAGTGAGTAAGAAGGGATTCCCTACTCGCTCATTCTTGCTCTAGGGAATGACGCTGTTTGGTCTGCACTCAGCAAAAAGCGCCTTAAAAACCTGATTCTTCTTAGGAAACTCTAGCGCGTCATTCCAGCAAACCTAAGCGCGACTAGGAATCTAAGAACAACGAACACCGAGGGTCTTTTGTAGCAATGAACCCACAGCGCACTTTGATAGCAGATTCTGAATCACACTCGTTCCTCGCTGTTCAGAATGACGACTTAAAGTAGTGAGCAAGAAGGGATTCCCTACTCGTTCATTCTTCACTCTAGGGAATGACGCAGTTTGGTCTGCACTCAACAAATAGCGCCGTAAAAACCTAACATTTAAAGGAAATTCCAACGCGTCATTCCAGCAAGCCTAAGCGCGACTAGGAATCTAATGACAAGGAAAGCTGAAGCACCTTTATAGCAATAAACTAACCGCGCACTTTGACAATAGATTCTGAATCACACTCGTTCCTCGCTGTTCAAAATGACGACTTAAAGTAGTGAGTAAGGAAGAGATTCCCTGATCGCTCATTCTTCGTTC
>LZQR01000093.1_pt1 | contig 23909 bp, 36 predicted proteins | sample 768601 | NCBI WGS metagenome assembly LZQR01 (sample SAMN05207299, study PRJNA324521) | oil field metagenome | isolation source: sample BH-FW-24 from oil reservoir | place: India: Bombay High | collected 2015-12-04
GGGCGAAGGGAGTTACCAACGCGTTGGTATGGCGATTGCCGAGCGTACTTTGGCGGCGCAATTCAACAAACAAACCACGACATCGTTAACCACTACACGTATGTCTTCATGGGTGACGGTTGTTTGATGGAAGGCCTGTCTCATGAATCAGCGGCCATGGCCGGTACTTTGGGTCTTGGTAAACTGGTCGCTTTCTGGGATGACAACGATATTTCCATCGACGGTCACATCTCCGACTGGATGGAACGTGACGTTGCCGGACGTTTCGAATCGTATGACTGGCACGTCATTCGCGACGTTGACGGTCATGATGCCGACGCGATTGATAAAGCAATCCGTGAAGCCAAGTCCGTTAACGACAAGCCTTCTTTGATTTGTACACGTACGACAATTGGTTTCGGTTCTCCGAACCTGTGCGGTACCCACGATTGTCACGGCGCCCCATTGGGTGACGAAGAAATCAAGTTGACGCGTGAAAACCTGGGCTGGGAATATGAGCCGTTTGTGATTCCGGAAGAAGTTTACGAAGGTTGGGATCATAAAGAGCAAGGTGCGAAAGACGAAGCCGAGTGGAACGCTAAGTTTGAAGCTTACCGCGCTGAATACCCAGAGTTGGCGGCGGAATTCGAACGTCGTATGGCGGGCGAATTGCCGGCGAACTTTGAAATGGAAATGGATAAGTTCATCGCAAAAACACAAGACGAAATGCCAAATATCGCCTCTCGTAAAGCGTCTCAAAACGCAATCGAAGCCATGGGGCCATTGTTGCCGGAAATGTTCGGCGGGTCGGCTGACTTGACCGGGTCTAACCTGACCAACTGGTCCGGTACGGTGAAAGTAAATCATGCGAATCCAAACGGTAACTACCTGTCTTGGGGTGTGCGTGAATTCGGTATGGCACACATGATGAACGGGATGGTTCTGCACGGCGGCTTCAAAGTCTACGGCGGTACTTTCTTCATGTTCATGGAATTCATGCGTAATGCTTTGCGTATGTCCGCCTTGATGAAAATCGGTACGATTTATGTCTTCACGCACGATTCCATCGGTTTGGGTGAAGATGGTCCGACACACCAACCGGTCGAGCAAATGGCGACCATGCGTGTGATTCCAAACTTCCAAACTTGGCGCGCGTGTGACGCGGTTGAGTCTGCGGTTGCGTGGAAATTGGCGGTTATGCGCGGTGACGCGCCGACAGCTTTGGTCTTCTCTCGTCAAAACTTGACGCCAATGGAGCGTACGGCCGAGCAAGTGAAAAACATCGAAAAAGGTGGTTACATCCTGAAAGATTGTGACGGTACGCCGGACATCATCTTCATCGCGACCGGTTCTGAAGTTGGTTTGGCGGTTGAGTCCGCTGAAGCGATGGACGCGAAAGTCCGTGTGGTTTCCATGCCGTCTACCGATGCCTTTGACGAGCAGGATCAAGCCTACCGTGATTCCGTGTTGATTCCAGGCGTTAAGCGTGTTGCGATCGAAGCCGGTGTAGCCGAGTCTTGGTACAAGTATGTTGCTTGGACGGTGATTGCGTTTGCATGAAGTCCTTCGGTGAGTCTGCACCCGCCGGTGAATTGTTCAAAGAGTTCGGCTTCACTGTTGAGAACGTGGTGGCGACGGCGAACAAGGTACTTGGTAAATAACCCATTTCATTTTTTACCAGGCCTGGCCGGTTTACCGGTTGGGTCTGGCGTATTTTAGGAGTAAATAAGAATGACAGTTAAAGTTGGTATTAACGGTTTTGGCCGTATCGGTCGTATGGCGTTTCGTGCGGCTGCAAAAGACTTCAAAAACATTGAAGTAGTTGCCATCAACGATTTGTTGGACCCTGAATATTTGGCATACATGCTGAAGTACGATTCCGTACACGGTCGTTTCGACGGTGACGTCGAAGTGAAAGACGGTAACTTGGTTGTGAACGGTAAAACCATCCGCATCACCGCTGAACGTAACCCAGCTGACCTTAAGTGGGACGAAGTGGGTGCCGACCTGGTCATCGAATGTACTGGTTTCTTCCTGACCGAAGAAACGTGTCAAGCGCACATCGACGCCGGTGCGAAGAAAGTGGTTCAGTCTGCGCCTTCTAAAGATCACACGCCAATGTTCGTTTACGGTGTTAACCACAACGAATACGCGGGTCAAGCGATTGTTTCTGCCGCTTCTTGTACCACAAACGGTTTGGCGCCGGTTGCGAAGGTATTGAACGACAACTTCGGTATCAAGCGTGGTTTGATGTCGACTGTTCACGCGGCGACCGCCACTCAGAAAACCGTTGACGGTCCTTCCATGAAAGACTGGCGCGGTGGTCGCGGTATCCTTGAGAACATCATCCCATCTTCAACCGGTGCGGCGAAAGCGGTTGGTAAGTATTGCCAGCGTTGAACGGCAAGTTGACGGGTATGGCTTTCCGTGTACCGACATCTGACGTTTCCGTTGTTGACTTGACGGTTGAGTTGGAAAAAGAAGCGTCTTACGACGACATCTGTGCGGCGATGAAAAAAGCGTCTGAAGGTGAGTTGGCAGGCGTTCTGGGTTACACCGAAGAAGCCAATGTTTCGACTGACTTCCGTGGTGACTCTCACCCATCCATCTTCGACGCGAAAGCCGGTATCGCTTTGGATCCGACCTTCGTTAAGATCGTGGCTTGGTATGACAACGAGTATGGTTACACTTGTAACATGATGCGCGTTGTTGAGCACGTTGGAACGCACTAAGCGTTTCCGGTGATCGCAAAGGCCGGGTTGTTTGACCCGGTCTTTGATTGATTTTTCTTGTCGGTATTGGCTCAGTGCCGAAAAGAAAAATGAATTTTTAACAATCGAATGCGCTTTTCCATTGTGAAAAGTGTTTTTAAACTTTAAAAAAAGGACTGAGTATGTCTGTAATTAAAATGTCTGACTTGGACTTGGCTGGAAAGCGAGTATTGATCCGTGAAGATTTGAACGTTCCGGTTAAGGATGGGAAAGTGACCTCCGATGCACGTATCCGTGCCTCTTTGCCAACCATTAAAATGGCGGCGGAAGCCGGTGCGAAAGTCATGTTGATGTCTCACTTGGGGCGTCCGACAGAAGGTGAGTACGCGGAAGAGTTTTCGTTGGCACCGGTCGCGGCCGACTTGTCTGCAAAGCTAGGCAAAGAAGTGCGTTTGGTTAAAGACTACCTGGACGGTGGTTTTGACATTGCGGAAGGCGAAGTCGTATTGTTGGAAAACGTGCGTTTCAATGTCGGTGAAAAGAAAAACGACGAAGCGTTGTCTCAAAAATACGCGGCTTTGTGTGACGTTTACGTCATGGATGCTTTTGGTACGGCTCACCGTGCGCAAGCATCTACACACGGTGCGGGCGCTTTCGCCGGTACCGCATGTGCCGGTCCTTTGTTGGCGGCCGAATTGGACGCCCTTGGTAAGGCTTTGAATAACCCGGCTCGTCCGATGGTGGCGATCGTGGGTGGTTCCAAAGTATCCACTAAGTTGACGGTGTTGGAATCTTTGTCTGAAAAAGTCGACCAATTGGTAGTGGGTGGCGGTATCGCCAATACCTTCATCGAAGCGGCTGGCTACAATGTTGGTAAGTCTTTGTCTGAAAGCGACTTGGTCCCGACCTGTAAAAAATTGAACGAAATCATGGAAGGGCGTGGCGCGGCCATTCCTTTAGCTTCTGACGTGGTTTGCGGGAAAGAATTCTCCGAATCGGCGGCGGCCGAAACCAAAGCGGTTGCGGATGTCGCGACGACGACATGATTTTCGATATCGGCCCGGATTCAGCGGCTGAATTGGCGAACATCATCAAAAACGCCGGTACGGTTGTTTGGAACGGCCCGGTTGGTGTCTTTGAATTCGATCAGTTCGGTGAAGGCACCAAAGCGATTTCCATGGCGATTGCCGAATCGTCAGCGTTCTCCATCGCGGGTGGTGGTGATACCTTGGCGGCGATCGACAAGTATGACATCGCGGATAAAGTCTCTTATATCTCAACCGGCGGCGGTGCTTTCCTAGAGTTCTTGGAAGGCAAGAAACTACCGGCTGTTGAAATGTTGGAAAAAGCGGCGCAAAAATAAGCCGAAAACCTTTTAGGCCAAGCAAAGCCGCTTGGCCTTTTTATGTTACTTAATATTAACCATTCATTGACGTTTCGTAATTGAAAGGTGAGAGGATGCCTCGGTAAATGAATTTCGATTCGGGAACGATTCCCGATCAGGGAAGTTTATTTCGCGAGTCATCTTGCTTTCTGTCGAACCGCAATGAGACCGTTTGAGGGATGAAAAAGTTTATGGCATCGAGTTTAAGAAGAACAAAAATCGTTGCGACCTTAGGGCCGGCTACGGATCGTGAAGGTGAACTGGAGCGTATGATCCAGTGCGGCGTGGACGTTGTGCGCATCAATATGTCGCACGGCAACGCCGAAGATCACATTCAGCGCGCTAAAAAAAGTCCGCGAATTGTCTGCCAAAATGGACCGAGAAGTTGGTGTTTTGGTGGATTTGCAAGGGCCGAAGATTCGTATTGCACGTTTCTCCGAAGGCAGTATTTATCTGGAGCCGGGCGACAAGTTTGCATTGGATAATGATGTGGACCCAATGGCCGGTAACCAGAAAGAAGTAGGCTTGACATACAAAAGCCTGCCATACGACGTCAAAGCCGGCGACCGCTTATTGCTGGACGACGGACGTGTGGTGCTGGACGTGGAAAGCGTCGAAGGCGAACGTGTTAATTGTGTTGTTGTGGTGGGCGGTAAGCTGTCGAACAACAAAGGCATTAACCTGTTGGGCGGTGGTTTGTCCGCGTCGGCCCTGACCGAAAAAGATAAAGAAGACATTTTGACGGCCGCTGAAATCCAATGTGATTATTTGGCACTGTCCTTCCCGAGAAGTGCGGAAGATGTCGAGTATTGCCGCTCCTTGGCGGAAAAAGCCGGTTTGGTGTGCAGTATTGTCTCGAAAGTCGAGCGCGCCGAAGCCGTCAATGACGACTTCACCTTGGACAGCATTATTCTGGCTTCCGACGTCATCATGATCGCTCGTGGCGACTTGGGTGTCGAAGTCGGTGACGCTCAATTGCCGGCTTTGCAGAAGAAATGATCAAGCGCGCGCGTCAGTTGAACCGTATTACCATCACGGCGACGCAGATGATGGAAACCATGATCGAAAACGCGATTCCGACGCGTGCGGAAGTCTTCGACGTCGCGAACGCGGTCATGGACGGAACCGATGCGGTGATGTTGTCGGGTGAGACGGCGACAGGGCATTCGCCAAGTCTGGTCATCAAAACCATGTCGGACATCGCGCATGAAGCCGAGAAATCACGCAGTGCGCGTGAGTCAACGCACCGTATCGATGAATCCTTTACGGCGATTGACGAGACCATCGCCATGGCGGCGATGTATGCGGCGAACCATTTCGGCGTGAAGTGCATCGCGGCCTTGACCGAATCCGGTAATACACCGTTGCTGATGTCTCGCATCAGTTCCGGGATTCCGATCATTGCCTTGACGCCGCACTTGGAAACACGCCGTAAAGTGACGCTTTACCGCGGCGTTTATCCGACCAGTGTCGATTACAGCGACTTGTCGGATGATGAAGTCAAAAACGAAATTCTGGATGAGTTGAAGCAGAAAGGTGTGGCGAAAACGGGTGATTTGATTATCGTGACCCGTGGTCAATCCCGTGGGTTGATGGGCGGCACCAACCAGATGGAAATCGTTAAAATTCCATAACATAAAACAATAGAAAACGTTAAAACCAAAACTTTATTAAGCTTTTTAAAGAAAAGAAAGCTTGTTAGAATACATCGATTGATTTTTTAAACTAATAGAGGAGTCTCGCACATGGCGATGATTACACTTCGTGAACTAATGGACTACGCGGCAGAAAACAACTTCGGTATGCCGGCGTTTAACGTAAACAACATGGAACAAGTACGTGCAATCATGCGTGCGGCGGACAAATGTAACTCGCCAGTTATCCTGCAAGGTTCTGCGGGTGCGCGTAAGTATGCCGGTGAGCCAATGTTGCGTCACCTGATCGAAGGTGCGGTTGAAATGTTCCCGCATATTCCAGTTGTTATGCACCAGGATCACGGTTCTGATGAAGGTGTTTGTTTGCGCGCGATTCAGTCTGGCTTCACTTCCGTTATGATGGACGGTTCTTTGATGTCTGACATGAAGACTCCAGCGTCTTATGAATATAACCGTGACATCACGGCGGCCGTTGTTAAAATGGCTCACGCTGGTGGTGTTACCGTTGAGGGTGAGCTAGGTGCCTAGGATCTCTTGAAACCGGTATGATGGGTGAAGAAGACGGTCACGGTTCCGATGAGAAGCTTGACGCAGACGCTTTGTTGACCGATCCGGAAGAAGCGGCACAGTTCGTTAAAGAAACCAATGTTGACTGTTTGGCCGTTGCTGTTGGTACGTCTCACGGCGCTTACAAGTTTACGTCTAAGCCTTCCGATGACGTGCTACGTATCGACCGTATCAAAGAAATCCACGAGCGCATTCCTGACACGCATATCGTTATGCACGGTTCTTCTTCTGTACCGGAAGAGTGGTTGGAAATCATCAACAACTACGGTGGTGACATGGGCCAAACTTACGGTGTACCAGTGGATGCAATCGTTGAAGGCATCAAATACGGTGTGCGTAAAGTAAACATCGATACGGATTTGCGTATGGCTTCTACCGGTGCGGTACGTCGTCACCTGGAAGAAAACAAATCAAACTTCGACCCTCGTAAGTTCTTGAAAGCGGCTGAAGATGCCATGATGGGTATCTGTGAAGCGCGTTTCGAAGCGTTCGGTTGTGCAGGTCACGCCGATAAGATCAAGTCTCTTGGTCTGGAAGAAATGCAAGCTCGCTATGCAAGCGGTTCTTTGGATCAGCGCGTTAAGTAATCGACGCTCTGGATTCAAATCCGAGAAAGCCCGGCCTTGGTCGGGCTTTTTTATGTCGGTTAAAAAGTTGAAAGGAGGTCAACCATGTGTATCGGAATTGGGTTGGCATTGGCGTTTTTGCTGTGGTTCTACAGTGATGCGCTGTTATCGGAATACGGTTTGACGGAGCAGATTGGTGCGACGTCTATTGTCGTGGCCGATCATTGGGGAATCGTTTGGGCACTGTGGCCGCTGGCGTTGCTGTTTATGGTGCTCGGCGGGGTAATGGTTTTGCTGTTCTTGAAGGTTCGAAGAAGGTTGGTAGAAGGACGTTAAAGCTGTCCTTGGTAGCATGATAAGGTGTGTGGACGCATGGATAAGGAACCAGCGATTGCAGGTCGGTGAAGTTTTCCGGGTCGGCGTTGTCGGACAGGTCATTGAGTACGATTAAGGCGATCGGCTGCTTGGCCGTTTCCAAGGCTCGGATTGTCAGTTGGGCGTGATTCAGACAGCCAAGCTTATTGCCAACGACGAGAACAACCGGTAACCCTAGGCGTTGAATCAAATCAAGGTTGTCAGCGTCGGGCGTGAGTGGTGAATAAAGCCCTCCTGCACCCTCCACCAGTCGAAACCGGTCTTGTGGTGCCTGGCAAGCTTCGACCAGCTCGTTTAGCCGAATATCAGCACCCGCTTGCGCAATGGCGCGAGCCGGTGAAACTGGCGGTTCAAAACGATAAGGGCAAACTGTTTCCAAGTCGTCGGGGGTTTGGCTGGCACTGTGCACCGAGTCGGCGTCTTCCGATAGCAGGTGACCGTCCGGTTGCGGAAGGCGGCCGGACGCAATCGGCTTTCTGGGCGAAATGACCAGGCCTGGTCGTTTTTGCAATAGGTATTCAGCGATGCGGCAGGTGGTGTAAGACTTACCGATTTCCGTGTCGGTACCGGTGATGAAGAAACCGTTCGGGGTGACCGAGCCGGTCGCATTCAAAAAGGTATCGACAGTGGGAAGCAGTTCGTCGAACATAAATGAGCCTTTGCGGTTAGGAGTTTTCCATCAGGCGTGCCTGAGCTTCCTGGTATTTTCCAGGGTCATATCGACGACTTCTTGTGGTAGTTCCGGCCCCGGTGCGGTTTTGTTCCAATCCAGGGATTCCAAGTAATCGCGAATGTATTGCTTATCAAAGCTGTCCGGATTTTGCCGACTTGATAGGTTTTGGCCGGCCAGAAACGTGAGCTGTCCGGCGTCAGGGCTTCGTCGATCAAATGAATGACGCCGTTTTCGTCTTCCCCGAACTCGAATTTGGTGTCGGCGATGATGATGCCGCGCTCTAAAGCGAATTCCGCCGCCATTTGATACAGCGCCAAACTGTACTGTTTGACTTGGCGGGCTTTGTCTTCTCCGATCAGTTTCACCACTTCTTCGTAAGAGATGTTTTCATCGTGTTCACCGATTTCCGCTTTGGTGGACGGCGTGAATAGCGGTTCCGGTAATTGTTCGGCTTTTTTTAAACCGGCCGGTAATTCGATGCCGCAAACGGTTTGAGTTTTCTTGTATTCCTTCCAGCCGGAGCCGACCAAGTAGCCGCGCACAATGGCTTCCACCGGTAGAGGTTTCAATTTACGCACCACCATGCCGCGGCCGTCCAGTTGTTTCAGTTCCTCGGGTGTGAGGATGTCGGCCAATTGGACGTCGTCCGCCATTTGGTTCGGCAGAATGTCGGTGGCCTTGTTCATCCAGAACTGAGCGGTTTCCGTCAGGATTCGGCCTTTTCCCGGAATCGGCGTTGGCAGCACCACGTCGAAAGCGGAAATGCGGTCGGTGGTGACGATCAGCAGGTGACGGTCGTCCACGTCGTAGAGGTCACGAACTTTCCCTTTGTTGATTAAGGGGAGGCTGGTCAGGTTTGACTCGTAAAGTGGTTGCATAAGCATTCTTCCAGTTATTTTTTCAAATTCTCTTCCAACTGCTGTCGGTCGGTGTACGGCAGTTTCAAGTGGCCGTAGCGGATGATGATGACGGCAAAGGCGATCATTAGCATGGTCGCGGCCACGGCAATCATCTGCCACTCGGTGAGGTTTTTCATGTCCAGAATCAGGTAACGCGCCAGGGCGATGATGGCGATGTACATCGGAAACCGAATCGGCAGTTTGCCGGAATCCAAATAGATAGCCACCATGGCCAGTACTTCCAGATAAAGGAAAAGCAACAGCAAATCGCCGAGGGTGACCTTCATGTTCTGCACCATGACGATCACTTCCTGAATGCCGGCGATGATGGTGGCCAGCGCAATGATAATCAGCCCGATGACTTCGGTGATGCGAATGCTGCGTTTAGTGATTTTAAAGCCGGGAAGTGATCCATGACATCTCCTCGTGACGCATGTGGTTGTGTCGTGGTTATCCGTTAAGGGATAACCGTTGTCTTTTGTGGGTGATTTTATCCCAAATCAACGGAATTATCAGAGAGTTTTGCATGGCGGTTTTTTGGCCGTCAAGCGGTTCGACATTTTTCGTAAAATCAAACGATTGGCCAGGCCTGGTAAGATAATGTTTTCTTTTTTAAAATCGGCGAGTCTGGTAAAATGCCCGCAATTTCAATTTCATTCTCAAAAGGATTACGACATGGCTAAGAAAGAAAACTGGATTGCGCCATCGATTTTGTCGGCTGATTTTGCCCAACTTGGAACGGACGTTAAAGACGTTATTGCCTCCGGTGCGGATGTGGTGCACTTCGATGTAATGGATAACCATTATGTGCCAAACCTAACCATTGGGCCGTTGGTGTGCGAGTCTTTGAAAAAATTCATGGACAACGAAGGTGTTAAAGCGCCAATCGACGTGCACTTGATGGTGAAGCCGGTGGATCGCATTATTCCGGACTTCGCCAGCGCCGGTGCGGATTACATCACCTTCCACCCGGAAGCGTCCGAGCACATCGACCGCTCTTTGCAGTTGATCAAAGGGGAAGGCTGTAAGCCGGTTTGGTTTTTAACCCGGCCACGTCTTTGAGCTACTTGGAGCACGTCATGGACAAAATCGATATGATTTTGATCATGTCGGTGAACCCTGGTTTCGGCGGGCAAGCGTTTATTCCAGAAGCGTTGGAAAAATTGAAAGCTGCACGCAAACTGATCGACGAATCCGGTCGTGATATCCGTTTGGAAATCGACGGTGGTGTGAAAGTGGAAAACATTGCGGAAGTCGCGGCAGCCGGTTGTGATACCTTCGTGTCCGGTTCCGGCATTTTCGGCAAAGCCAACGCGGGCGATGCAAACCGTTATGACACGGTCATCCAACAGATGCGTGATGAATTGGCTAAAGCGTAATTTATTAGCCCAACATCACGGATAGCGCGGTACGGAACGCCAGCTCTGTCTGGCGTTTTGTCGTTTTAAACGGCTGACATAGCCGTCGGGCGAATATATTCTGCGCTGTAAAACAATAACAATTCGAATTATTTGGAAACCTTTAATGAGCCAACAAAAATTAAACCGGGCTTCATCCTGATCGATTTGGATGGGACTTTGATTGACAGTGTGCCGGATCTGGCCTACTGCGTAGATGAAATGATGAAACAACTGGACATGCCTGTTCGCGGTGAAGACGCGGTGCGTGACTGGGTTGGAAATGGCGTACAGCGTTTGACCGAACGCGCGCTGATTAATTCGGTGGACGGCGATGCCGGAACCGGAGTTGATGGAAAAAGCCTATCCGATTTTCCTGGATTTGTATAAAGACAACACTTCCAAGCGTAGCTGTGTGTATGAAGGCGTTGTGGAAGGCATTGAGTGGATGAAGGCACAAGGTTACCGTGTGGCCTGCGTGACCAACAAAGCCGAAGCCTTTACGGTACCGTTGTTGAAAGACAAAGGCCTTTACGATTATTTTGAAGTCGTGGTGTCAGGTGATACCTGTGAAGAGAAAAAACCGCATCCGATGCCGTTGCTGCATGCCGCGGAGCAATTGGGTGTGGCACCGGAAAACGCCTTGATGATCGGTGACTCTAAGTCCGACGTGAAAGCGGCGCGCGCCGCTGGTTTTCACATTTTCTGCATGACTTACGGTTATAATCATGGGGAAGATATTCGAAACTACGAGCCGGATGCGGTGATGGATTCCTTTATGGAATTGCCGAACTATCTGGAAGCCAAATAATCCGAACCGACACGGGTTTGAAACGATGAAGCACCGACTGCTTGAACTGTATCGCTACCTGAAAGCCTTTTTCCTGGTGTTGACCAAGCCGTTCTGGTGCTCGTTTTCCGGACTGTATCGAACCTATTTGTTTAAAAAGCTCGAAAGAGCCGAACGTTCAAATCAAAAAGAAGTCAGCTATCAATGAGTGATGCCCACTTCCGCAACTTATCTCAGCAGGGCTATAAAACCGCCCCGGTGATGCGGACGATCTTATCCGATTACGACACGCCCTTGAGTGTCTATCATAAGGTTGCCGCCCAGCCCCAAACCTACCTTCTGGAATCGGTGCAGGTGGAGATAAGTGGGGTCGCTACTCGATTATCGGGTTGCCGTGCCGCAAGCGATTAGAAGTCAGTGGTCATCAAATCACCCTGTTCGATGGCGATGATGCGGTTGAGCAGCAGGTGTCCGATGATCCGCTGGCGTGGATTGAAGCCTATCAAGCCCGTTATCAGGTGTTCCCGCAGGCCGGTTTGCCGGCGTTCACCGGTGGATTGGTCGGGTATTTCGGCTACGATACGGTGCGTTATGTCGAAGAGCGTTTGCGTGACAGCGAACCGGCGCAGGATGACATTCAGGCACCGGATATTCAATTGTTGGTGTCCGAAGAAATTGTGGTGTTCGATAACCTCAGCGGTCAGGTGCATGTCATTGTGCATGCCGATTTGTCGCAGGACAACGCCTATTCCCAAGCGGAAGCCCGCATCGAAGAAATCGTCACCATGATCAACCAGCCGATGCCGGTGCCGAACGACGTGCCGCGCGATTTCATTCCGGAAGAAGCCGATTTCCAATCCAGCTTCGGCGAAGGGCCTTTCAAAGACGCCGTGGCGAAAATTAAAGAGTACATTTTGTCCGGCGACGCCATGCAGATTGTCATTTCACAGCAGATGTCGATTGATTACGGCGCCGCGCCGATTGATTTGTACCGCGCCTTGCGTTATCTGAATCCGTCGCCGTATATGTTCTTTTTGGATTTCGGTGATCTGCAAGTGGTCGGTTCGTCGCCGGAAATTCTGGTGCGTTTGGAAGACACACGTCACGGTGCGGCCGATTGCCGGTACGCGCCGTCGTGGTTTAACGCCCGAAAAAGACAAAGAATTGGAAATCGATTTGCTGTCCGACCCGAAAGAGGTGGCCGAGCATTTGATGTTGATTGATTTGGGTCGTAACGATGTCGGACGGATTTCCGATATCGGTTCGGTGGAATTGACCGAAAAAATGGTGGTGGAACGCTATTCGCACGTCATGCACATCGTCTCTAACGTAAATGGCCGTGCCAAAGCGGGCATGACACCCATTGACGTGTTGCGTGCCACCTTCCCGGCGGGCACTGTGTCCGGCGCGCCGAAAATTCGCGCCATGGAAATCATCGATGAATTGGAACCGGTCAAGCGCGGCATTTATGCCGGTGCGGTCGGTTACCTGGGTTGGCACGGCAATATGGACACCGCCATCGCAATTCGTACGGCGGTGATTAAAGATCAACGTCTGTTCGTGCAGGCTGGTGCCGGTATCGTCGCCGATTCGGTGCCGCAATCCGAATGGGACGAAACCATGAATAAAGGCCGCGCCATCTTTAAGGCGGTGGAATTCGTTTCCAAAGGGCTGAAAACCGACAATCCCGATGTCGGACATCGATAGTGTCGAAGGCAGAATAAATTATGTTGTTGATGATTGATAATTACGATTCGTTTACCTATAACCTGGTGCAATACTTCGGTGAACTCGGCCAGCATGTCGATGTGCATCGCAACGACCAGATCAATTTGGAAACGATCGAGACATTGCACCCGGATTATCTGGTGATTTCTCCAGGCCCGTGTACACCGAACGAAGCCGGTATTTCGGTGGAAGCAATTAAACACTTCGCCGGTAAGGTGCCGATTTTAGGCGTTTGCCTTGGGCACCAAAGTATCGGTCAGGCCTTTGGCGGGAACATCGTTCGCGCTAAGGAAGTCATGCACGGCAAGACCTCGCCGGTGTATCACCATAATATCGGCGTGTTCAATGGATTACCGAATCCGGTGGAAACCACGCGTTACCATTCGCTGGTGATTGATCAAGCCACCTTGCCGGATTGTCTGGAAATCACGGCCTGGACCCAGGACGAACAAGGCAGATGGATGAAATCATGGGCGTACGTCACAAGACCTTGCCGATTGAAGGGGTACAGTTTCATCCGGAATCGATTTTGACGGAGCAGGGTCATGCGATGTTGAAGAATTTTCTCGAACAAAAGGATCAGAAAACGGCCTGAAAACCAGGACGATGAGGGGTGAGTTATGCAGTTGAAAGAGGCATTAGAACGTTTATTGGATCGTCAGGATCTGTCTTCCGAGCAAATGGTTTCCGTGATGCGGCATATCATGTCCGGCGAAGCCAGCCCCGCTCAAATCGGCGCCTTTTTAATGGCCCTGAGAATGAAAGGCGAATCCATTGATGAAATCGCCGCGGCCGCACAAGTAATGCGCGAGCTAGCGACGCCGGTTCAGGTTCCGGACAAAAATCATCTTGTCGATACCTGCGGTACCGGCGGTGACGGCGCCAACACCTTTAATATCTCAACAGCTTCCGCTTTCGTAGTGGCCGCCGCCGGCGGTAAAGTCGCCAAGCACGGTAACCGTTCCATTTCCAGTAAGTCCGGCAGTGCAGACGTGTTGGAAGCCGCCGAAGCCAATCTGAATCTGAATGCCGAACAAGTCGCTGAATGCGTCGAATCCGTCGGTGTCGGCTTTATGTTTGCGCCGCTGCACCACAGTGCCATGAAGCACATGGTTAATGTCCGTAAAGAAATCGGGGTGCGGACGGTGTTCAATCTGCTGGGGCCGTTGACCAACCCGGCCGAAGCGCCGGCCCAAGTGCTGGGTGTGTACGACAAAGCGTTGTTGAGACCCTTTGCCGAAGTGTTGCAAAAGCTGGGCGCTCACCACGTGATGGTGGTGCACGCCGATGACGGCTTGGATGAAATCAGCATCGCCAGTCTGACCCAGGTAGCCGAATTGAAAAACGGTGAAATCACCGAATGGACCATCGACCCTTACGATTATGATATGGATCATCCGGATTTGGCCGACTTGGCGGTGGATTCGGCACAGGACAGTTTGAACATCATTCATGCGGTGTTCGCCAACGATCACAGTGCGGCGGAAGATATTGTGTGTCTGACGCCGGCGCAGCCATTTACGTGGCCGGAATGGCGCCGTCCTACCAGGAAGGCGTTGAGCGCGCGAAACTGGTGATTGCCGAAGCAAAGCCCGTCAGAAACTGAACGAATTCATTCAAAAAACCCAAAGCTTCTTATAAGCGCCTTTAAACGAAAACGCCCAGGCCTGGCCGGTTTTATGATGACCGTTCGCGGCCGATGTGCGGTTCGGATCGCATTGAAGCCGCCAGACAAACCGATAAAAAGAATACAGTAAGAATAGAACCTATGAGCCAGACACCGGACATCCTGAAAAAAATCATTTTACGCAAGCTTGAAGAAATCCAAGCCGGTTGCGACCGCATTCCGCTTCGGGAAATGAAGCAAAAAGCCTTGATGATGACCACTTCGCCGACACGAGGCTTTGCCGATGCGATGCAAGCCAAGTTGGACGCCGGTCAGTCGGCGGTGATTGCCGAAATCAAAAAAGCTTCGCCGAGCAAAGGTGTGTTGCGCGACCCGTTCAACCCGGTGGAGATTGCCCAGAGTTATGCCGAGCACGGCGCGGCCTGTTTGTCGGTGTTGACAGACCAGGATTTTTTCCAGGGGGCGAATGCCTATTTGCAGCAAGTGCATGAAGCGGTGGATTTGCCGATTATCCGTAAAGATTTCATCGTTGACGATTATCAGGTGTACGAAGCACGCGTCATTGGCGCTGACTGTATCTTGTTGATTGCCGCCGCCATCGGCGATGCCCAGATGTATGAACTGACCGAAACCGCGCTGCAACTTGGGTTGGACGTTCTGGTGGAAGTGCACAATGAAGCGGAAATGGAACGGGCGTTGCGTTTGCCGCTGCCGATGATCGGCATCAATAATCGCGACCTGCACACCTTTGATGTGTCGCTGGACACCACCATCCGCATGTTGGAGATGATTCCGGATGATCGCATCGTGATTACCGAAAGCGGAATCTTGGGGCCAGAGGATGTGCAAACCATGCGCGACCATCAGGTCAACAGCTTCTTGGTAGGCGAGGCCTTTATGCGCGCCGAAAATCCGGGCGAAAAACTGGCGGAATTGTTCCGTTGACACCCTTTCAGGCGGTGCCGTCCGGGACCGCCAAATACGTCATGAAAAATTTATGAATTTTCCGATAAAAAGCTTGCAACTTTTTGAAAAAGCGGAATAATACGCTCTTCCTTTTTCACACAGAAACCTTCAGTTGCTGCGCGAATTTTTAGGCAACAGAAAGAAAAATGGTTATTGCCTCACGTGCGTGTTGCACGTGGCTGGGATTTACTGAACTCAGCCTTTGTTCAGTAAATTATATTTAATCATTCATCCGGGCCGCATGCCTCCTTTGGCCGGGTGTTTTAATAAGGTACTCCTTACATGCCTCATTCAGAAAACGTACTGGTCACAAGTAACGACCATTTTGAAGTGATTGAAAAAACTGCGGTCATCAATGACTCCTGGCCGACACATGACCAGGCCATCGAAGATCAGACGCTGGATCATTTTATTTGCCGTGACGGCAAGACCTTTGCCGGCACACATTTGATTGCCGATTTTTGGGGGGCATCGCGCCTCGACGATTTGGAATTGATGGAAAAAGCCCTGCGTGAAGGGGTTGAAAAAGCCAAAGCGACTTTGCTGCATATTCATTTGCATCACTTTACACCGAACGGCGGCATTTCCGGTGTGGCGGTGTTGGCCGAATCGCACATCAGTGTACACAGCTGGCCGGAGCGTAACTATGCGGCTTTTGACGTCTTTATGTGTGGTGATTCCGAGCCGGAAAAAGCCATCGATGTTTTGAAAGCGGCCTTTACGCCGGAAAGAGTCGGGCTGGAAAATATTCTCAGGGGGGAAGTGACCGATGCCTAAAAGCGCTCAGACCTATTTGGAAACCCTTTATCCGAGTTGGGGACAGCAGTTCGTGATGGATGAAGTGTTGTTTGAAGTCGATACCGGTCACCAGCATTTGGTGATTTTCAACAATGCGCAGTGGGGCACCGTGATGGCGTTGGACGGCGTGATTCAAACCACCGAGAAGGATGAGTTTATTTACCATGAAATGATGACGCACGTGCCGATGTTGGCGCATGGTGCCGCCAAAAAAGTGCTGATCATCGGCGGCGGTGACGGCGGCATCTTGCGTGAAGTGTTGAAGCACGACACGGTCGAGTCGGTCACCCAAGTGGAAATCGATCAACAGGTCATTGATATGTGTGTGCAATATTTGCCGAACCATTCGGCCGGCGCTTTTTCGAACCCGAAAGCGAATATCGTGATTGCCGACGGCGTGGATTTCGTGACCGAGTGTACTGAAAAATTCGATGTCATCATTTCCGATTCCACCGACCCGATTGGGCCGGGTGAAGTGTTGTTCACCTCGCGTTTTTACCAGGGCATCCAAAACTGCCTAAACGATGGTGGGGTGTTTGTGGCGCAGAACGGCGTGAGCTTTATGCAAACCGATGAAGTGACCACCACTTACAAACGCTTGTCGCCGCTGTTTGCCGAAGCGACGTTTTATTCGGCAGCGGTGCCGACCTATGTGGGCGGCATAATGACCTTCGCTTGGGCGACGGATCGTACCGATTTGAACACGCAAAGCGTGGCCGTTTTGCAGCAGCGTTACGACGCCGCCAATTTGAATACCTGTTTTTACACACCGGCGTTACACGCCGGCGCTTTTGCCCTGCCGAAATACGTGCAGGACGCCATGGTTTAACGTTGGTTAAACCGATTTTATGACTCGGCCCGCGGGCCATTAGGAGATAAAACAGACCTTGAACACAGACGCACTTGTCCAACATTTTGCGGAACAAACGCACCCGGATGAACTCGAACAATTCGACCGCTCGACGCTGAGCCAGTTGTTGAAGGAACACGAGACGCCATTTTGGTGCTGGACTTGCAGGAAGTCGAATACCAGTATCACGCTTTGCAAAACGCTTTGCCGGGCGTGTCGCTTTTTACGCCATTAAATCCCTGGCGCATCCGGCGGTGATTCGCCGTTTGAAAAAACTCGGCGGCCAGTTCGACCTGGCCACGGCAGGCGAAGTGGATTTGGTAAAAGGTTTGGGCGTGGCCGGCGAACAGTGCATTCACACCCATCCGATTAAAAAGGATAAGGAAATCCGTCACGCGCTGGAATTCGGTTGCCGGCGGTTTGTGGTGGATAACCCGGCCGAAGTGATTAAGTTTGTACCTTATAAAGACGACGTGGAATTGATCATTCGCGTCAGTTTCCGCAGTCAGGACGCCACGGTGGATTTGTCCCGCAAGTTCGGTTGCGCCTTGGAAGAATTGCCAGGCCTGGTGGATTTGGCGATGAGCAATGGCATGACCGTGTCCGGTTTGTCTTTCCATGTGGGGTCGCAATCCCTGTCGCCGTTTGCCCAGGTGAATGCGATTCAGGCGTCGTTGGCGGCGATGAAGGAAATGGCGCATGTGTCCTGGAAGTGGTTGGACATCGGCGGCAGTTTCCCGGTGTCTTATCAAGGGCCGGTGATGCCGATTGACGATTTCTGTGCGCCGATTCGCGAGGCTTTGTTGGACGTGCCGGAGGGGATTGAAGTCTTCGCCGAGCCGGGTCGGTTTATTTCCGCGCCGTCGATGATCGAAGTCCTGCGCATTGTCGGTAAAGCCAAGCGCGGTGCGCGGACTTGGTATTATCTGGATGACGGTGTTTACGGTGCCTTGAGTGGGCAGATGTATGACCATGCGCAATATCCGATTACCCCGTTAAAACCGTTCGACCCGACCGGCGATTTCTTCCCGAGCGTGTTGGCAGGACCGACGTGTGACAGTGTGGACGTCATCGACGAAGACATTGAATTGCCGGATTTGGCGGTGGGCGATGTGCTGGTGGCGAAACAAATGGGGGCTTACACCATTGCGTCCGCCTCGGAATTTAACTATTATCCTAAACCCAAAGTGGTGGTGGTCGAAGATTTGATCGAACACCCGGAAGACGAATCGTAAACATTCCAGGAGGATTTATGGCCACAGTAGTGAAATGGCAGGGCGGCATGGCCTTTAAAGGCACAACCGAAAGCGGGCACGACGTCCTGATGGACGCGGCGCCGGAAGTCGGTGGTGAAAACAAAGGCGCTCGTCCGATGGAAATGGTGCTGCTGGGGCTGGGCGGTTGTACCAGCATCGATGTGATGATGATGTTGCAGAAAAGCCAGCAGGACGTCACCGATTGCGAAGTGGCAATAGAGTCCGAACGCTCCGATTCCATTCCCAAGGTGTTCACCAAGATTCATGTCCACTTCAAGGTGAGCGGACATGGCTTGAACCCGAAGAAGGTCGAGCGGGCCGTGAACCTATCGGCGGAAAAATACTGCTCGGTGTCGAAAATGCTCGAGCATTCCGTTGAGATGAGTCACGACTTCGAAATCATTGAGGTGTAAAGTTGGGGTTGCGCGGCTACCGCGCACCCGAAACGCATAACCGTTCTTTAAAAACGCCAGCCTGGGCGTTTTTCGTTTCAGCTCTCTGACAAAATCAATCCAGTTTCGCCACTTTTTCAAGACGGTCAAGAACGCCTGGCAGGCTTCGATGGAAGCGGTTTCGTCCATGGTGTGATAACCGGTGGTCGGAATCTGCAAGGTGGTGCCGTGCACCAGGCCGTTGGCATTGGCCGTGATGCGGCCCAGTTCCGTACGCCCAATGCTTTGTTTCGGCTGACCGTTCAACTTGGCCTGCTGATTGAGTTGCTCGATGTATTCGTCCTTGAAGCCGTAAGGAATGTCCAGTTCGTAACAGAGTTGTGCCAGTTGCCGGGTGGCTTCCGCATTGAACTCGGCGTTTTCGTCGCGGTTTCGCAACACCACCAACTGTTTATCGGCTTCAGTTCGGTTTTTGTACGGACTGGTGTCGAGCACATAAAGCTGGTTGGTGGGGTTGCCGAAACGGCGAAACCATTCCAGTAGGTAGCGCCAGCTCCCGCCGGACTCTTCTTCTGCGGTGAAAAACGCCGTGCCTTGGTACCCCAGACTGAACAGGTGCACCAGCATGGCGGCGGTGAGCACGTTATCGAGCTGACCGGACAGCAGGCCTTGTTGAATTTTCAATTTGTCCTGAAAGCCGACCGGCGTGCCGGCGACCAAATGTTCCAAGCCATTCACTTCAAAAATCAGGTTGTTGCGGAATTCACAGATATAAGCGTTATCGATGGTGCCGGAACCACGGTAGGCGCCCGACCAGGGTTCATACGCGAGTACCGGCGTGTTTTCGAAACGGTTCATCAGCGTCATTTTTAGCTCGTCACTGACATCGTTGCCGTGCAAAGTGGTCATGCGTCCGGCGATAAAAGCGGCGAATTGGAATTCGTTGGGGCCGGTGCAAATCAATCCGTGGCGATCAATGTGGCTGGACAAAAAGGTGCTGTCAGGCCGCTCGCCCTGAGCGACTAATAGGCCTTCATACCAGGTGACTCGTGCACCGCGCTCTTCCAGTTCGCGTTGCAGAACGCGGAAAAAGAATGTTCGGCGCCGACCACACTGGGTTGTCGAATCAGGGATTTAAGTAGGTCGATAAACTCGTTGAAGCTGTCCATGGGCGGGGTCTCAAATGGAAAATCAGAGGGTTTTTCCAACCATTTTAAGGGAAGTTTTACCCGAACGTCATCGTTTTTGAACGCTTTTTAAACGGGTTCAGCCGCCGTTGAGTTTGAGTCAGCGTTTAGGCGTTTTGGATGGCGGATTGTACGGCGGTTTTGACCGCCTGAGTCAGCCCGTTTGTCAGTTGGTTCAGCTGCGCTTGCGGGATGTTATACGCCGGCATGGTATAAATCAGTTTGCCGAAAGGGCGTACCCAAATACCTTTTTCAATGCCGACGGCTTGGATGTGTGGGCCTAAGTCGCCGCGTTCCAGTTCAATGACGCCGATGGCGCCGAGCACACGGGTGTCGGCGATGCCGTCTTGCGTTTTCAGCGGTAACAAGGTGTCATTGAACTGGTCTTCAATGCGTTGAATGTTGTCTTGCCAAGGTGAATCCAGCAGGACATCGATGTTGGCGATGGCAGCGCGGCAGGCCAGCGGGTTGCCCATAAAGGTCGGACCGTGGGCGAGGATGCCCGGTTGGCCTTGGCTGATGGTGTCGCTGATGTCGGTGGTGGCGAGTGTAGGCGGCGAGCGTGATGTGTCCGCCGGTGAGGGTTTTGCCGAGCGCCATGATGTCCGGGCGGATGTCGGCCCATTCGCAGGCGAAAAGCTTACCGGTGCGTCCGAAGCCGGTGGCGATTTCGTCGGCAATCAGCAGGACGTTGAATTCGTCACACAAGCCGCGCAATTGGCGCAGGAAGTCCGGACGGTAAAAACGCATGCCGCCGGCGCCTTGCACAATCGGTTCGATGGTGACGGCGGCGATGTCGTCATGGTGCTGTTCCAGAAGCTGGCGAACGGCGGCAATGTCGCTGTCGTCGGAATTGATATCGAAGCCCATTTGCGGGGCGGGGGCGAAGAAATGTTGTGGCAACACTTGTGAAAACAAACTGTGCATGCCATTGACCGGGTCGCAGATGGCCATGGTGGCGAAGGTGTCGCCGTGGTAGCCGTGTTCGAAACTGAGCAGTTTGTTTTTATTCGGTTGCTCACGGCTGATCCAATATTGCATGGCCATTTTGATGGCGACTTCCATGGCGACGGAACCGGAATCGACCAGAAAGACTTTTTCCAACCCGTCCGGTGTCAGTTTGACCAGGCGTTTGGCGAGCTCGATGGCGGGTTCGTGGGTGAAGCCGCCGAACATGATGTGCGGCATGGTGTCGATTTGCTCGTGCATGGCTTGCTGGATTTTCGGGTGGTTGTAACCGTGCATGGCGGCCCACCAGGAGCTCATGCCGTCGACCAGTTCGGTGCCGTCCGCCAAGGTGATGATTGCCCCCTGGGTTTTGGCGACGCCGATGGCTGGAATGCCGGCGGGCATTTTGGCGTAAGGATGCCAGATGTGGTTTTGGTCGAAATCCAGGAGTGTTGGCCAGTCCGTCATAAGTGCCCCGTTCGGTTGTGGGTGAAAATTGCAATCGGTCAGACGGGCATTATACAAATCCCGCCGTTGGAAATCGAACTCTGCACGAATATCGAAATTGACCAGGCCTGGCAGCCTGCTAGCCCAAAACCTTAATCGTCCAGGCCTGGCGAGTTTTGCCAGTTCAAGGCGTTGAGCGCCGTTTGAAAAGAGGTTTCCGGTTCGGCCGTCAAATGCAGGTGTTCGCCGGTGACAGGGTGCGTGAAGATGAGGTCGGTGGCGGCGAGGTAGAGTCGGTGCTGTCCCAGCCAGTCGTGAAAGAAATGGTTGTGGTGTCGGTCGCCGTATTGCACGTCGCCGATGATTGGGTGGTTGATGTGGTTGAGGTGACGGCGAAGTTGATGCTTGCGGCCAGTCTGCGGCATGAGTTTCAACAGTGAGTAACGCTGGTGGTCGTAACGGCCCATCCGGTGTGTGACTTCCGCGATGGCGAGGCGCTGAAACCGGGTGACGGCTTCTTGAGGTGGTTTGTCCTGGCGAGCGTGCTTGTCGGCGATTTTATCGAGCTTATGTTTCAGGGCATGATCGATTTCGCCGCTTTCAGGTGTCCAGCCGCGGCAAATGGCTTGGTAATGTTTGCAATCTGGTGGCTTCAAATTGTTCGCCCATGCGTTGGGCGGTGTCGCGGTCCAGTGCAAACAGTAACAGACCGGAAGTGGCTTTATCCAAACGATGCAGGGTGTGAACCGGTTGGCCGATGGCATCTCGCGTCATTTGCAAGGCGAAACGGGTTTCGTGTTTATCGATGGGGGAGCGGTGTACCAATAGCCCGGCCGGTTTGTGGATGGCGACCAAATGGTCGTCCTGATAGATAATTTTGAATTGGTCGAGCTGACAGTCGGTATGCATAATAATAAGTGGCGGTGCATCCGGTTTCGGTTTCACAGTGGTTGCATATTGTAAACAAAACCCTGTGCTGAAATAAGAGGCGATGTATTTGTGCACATAAATAAGGAGCAAAACATGATGGTATTCAAACGATTAGCTGATTTAGGTGGTTGGATTGCGTTGGGATTGTTTGCCGGGATGGCGCCGGTTCAAGCGGCGGATGTGGTGACGACCAAGAACATCGGTTTGGAATTGGCGAACCAGATTGCCATGGCGAGTGTGGAAGCATGCCGTAAAGACGGTTATCAGGTCAGCGCCGTGGTGGTCGATCGCAACGGCAATTTACGTTCCGCCATGCGCGATGATTTGGCGGCGCGATTTACATTGCAAATCGCTCAGGAAAAAGCGAATATGGTGGTGATGTCCGGGTTGAAATCCGGCGAGTTTCGAAAACTGCGAGCGGATATTCGTCCGGAGCTGAATCACATTGATGGTTTGATTGTCATGGAAGGTGGTGTGCCGATTACGGCGGCCGGTGCGCGAATCGGGGCGATTGGCGTCAGCGGTGCACCGGGCGGCGACAAAGATGAGGTCTGCGCCATGAAGGCACTGGAATCGGTTCAGGATCGGTTGGATTTCGCGGAGTAAAACACAGGAGTCATTATGCGGAAGCTGGCTTGTTTAATAGGAGGTTTGGTGATGGCGTTGTCCATGTCGGCGAAGGCCGAGTTGATTGAGGTGCAAAGCGAAAATGATTTTCAACAGACGGTGACGAAGCTGAAAAGCGCCATCGAAGTGGAAGGGATGACGATTTTCGCCACCGTCGATCATGCAGCGGGTGCGCAAAAGGTCGATTTGTTTCTGGCGCCGAATACGATGGTGATGTTTGGTAACCCGAAAGTCGGCACCAAGCTGATGCAATGCGATTCGCAAGTCGGTATTGAGTTGCCGTTGAAAATGCTAGTGACGCAGGACCTGAATCATAAGGTTTGGGTGACCTACGAAAACCCGGAGGCTTTGGCGAAGCGGTTTGACTTGTCGAAATGTCAGCCGACTTTAAGCAAGGTGGCGGATGTGTTGCAATCCTTGGCGTCGGTGGCCGGAAAATCGGAATAAATCTTTCGTAACAAGGACTTGAAATGGTGGGGCAGGTGTTTTTAAATGAAGCCTCGCTTTTATGCGGTTGGGTAAGGGGTGATTTGAATCCGAAATTGTCGCGGTTCATCGTTGAAAAACACAGTCAAAATCGGCAAAAAAGGCCTTCCGGAGAAAATAGAAAAATTCCGGTTTTTTCTTGACACCCAGTATTTTCCTTTAAAATACGCCCATCAATTTGATTGGGAGGGTTTCCCGAGCGGCCAAAGGGGGCAGACTGTAAATCTGCTGGCTATGCCTTCAGTAGTTCGAATCTACTACCCTCCACCATTTTCAATTGAGTTTTACATTATGCGGGTATCGTATATTGGCTATTACCTCGGCCTTCCAAGCCGATGAGGGGGGTTCGATTCCCCCTACCCGCTCCAATTCAAGGCTCTCTTTGTTGGTCTGCATGAAGGTGGATTAATGGCGAGGGCCTTTTTAATATTTGCTCTCATAGCTCAGTAGGTAGAGCGCATCCATGGTAAGGATGAGGTCACCAGTTCGATCCTGGTTGAGAGCTCCATTTTTCATTTAATATAGGCGGGCGTGCCTTTAGAGGTTTGTCGCTGTTTTAACGGAGTTGCATCATGGCAAAGGAAAAGTTTGAACGTAGTAAGCCGCACGTAAACGTTGGTACGATTGGTCACGTTGACCATGGTAAGACAACTCTTACAGCGGCTCTAACA
>LZQR01000094.1_pt1 | contig 23871 bp, 37 predicted proteins | sample 768601 | NCBI WGS metagenome assembly LZQR01 (sample SAMN05207299, study PRJNA324521) | oil field metagenome | isolation source: sample BH-FW-24 from oil reservoir | place: India: Bombay High | collected 2015-12-04
CATCAACGACTGATCTTGCTCAGAAAAGCAATCTTAGTTGCTGTTGCAATGTTCAGTAGTGCACGGTTTTCTCAGCAGAAAGCGGCGCTTCTAGACCAGCCTGCTACCATTAGGTAATCCGCTAATAGGTGGTCAAAATCATCGCCGCCTAGCGCAGAGTCACCGCCTGTTGCTAATACTTCAAATACACCTTTCGACAAACGTAGGATAGAGATATCGAATGTACCACCACCTAGATCGTAAACCGCAATCACGCCCTCTTGACCAGAGTCTAGACCGTAAGCGATCGCTGCAGCTGTCGGCTCGTTAAGCAGACGCAGTACATGAAGACCCGCCAATTTCGCCGCATCTTTTGTACCAGCACGTTGAGCATCATCAAAGTAAGCAGGAACAGTAATAACGACACCAGCTAACTCGCCACCTAGAGTCTCTTCTGCACGTTTGCCTAGTGATTTAAGAATGTCAGCAGACACTTCAATCGGGTTCTTGTCACCTTGCGCAGTTTGCAGAATAGGCAGACCGTTGTCGCTTTCTTTAAATTGGTAAGGCAAAGATGGGTAGCGAGCTTGAATGTCTTTTAATGAACGACCAATTAGACGTTTTACCGAAATAATGGTGTTTTCTGGTTCTTGCTCTGCTTTTGCTTTGGCCTCGTAACCAACTAACGCCGTACCTTGTGCGTAGTTCACCACAGACGGCAAAATGCTACGACCTTGGTCATCTGTCAGTGTTTTGCGTCGCCGCTGCGAACAGATGCAACCAAAGAGTTGGTGGTACCTAAGTCGATACCTGCTGCTAACTTGTGCTCATGAGGTGCCGAGCTTTGGCCCGGTTCTGCGATTTGAAGTAGTGCCATGATGGGTCCTTGTCGCGCTAACTAGCCGAGGAGTTTATCTTCAACCAGTTCAATTTCGTTCTTTAGCTTGGCAATGAATTTGAGTTTACGAACTCGGTCTGCAGCTTCCGCCCAAAGACCTTGGTCAAGTTCTTGTTCTACACTCGCCAAATGCTGTTTGTACATTTTGCTGACCTTAGAATCGAAGTCAAAAAGCGCTGATTCAGGATCAGAGCTGTCAGCAATGTCTTCCAGTTCTTCACGCAGTTCCATTTGCTCCATTAGGAACATCGGGTCTTGCATGGTTTGTTGCTCACCACGAATTTCTGTGCCGTTTTCTGCCAGAATGTATTCAGCGCGAGAGATAGGATGCTTAAGTACTTGATACGCATCGTTGATTTGCGCTGCTTTTTGGACAGCCATCAAGCGGTCGCGCTCAGAGGCGGTCGCAAAATTGTCTGGGTGGAAGCGTTTTTGTAGTTCTCGGAACTGAGAAGAAAGAAGGCTACCATCCAGCTGAAACTGACTTGGTAGCCCAAATAATTCAAAGTGATTCATTAAGATCGGGTCCTAGTAAAGCCTTCTGGACTCGTTTGCCCAGAAGGACAGTCAATTAGACGTTGAAGCTTTCACCACAACCACATTCACTTTTTGCGTTAGGGTTGTTGAATTCAAAACCTTCATTCAACCCTTCCTTAACGTAATCCAGCTCAGTACCGTCTAGGTATACTAGGCTTTTCTTATCAATGATGATCTTCACATCTGACAGTTCAAACACTTCGTCTTCTTCGTTTAGATCATCAACAAACTCAAGGACGTAAGCCATGCCGGAACAGCCTGTCGTCTTCACTCCAAGACGCAAACCGATACCTTTGCCTCGGTTATCTAGGAATGCTTTTACGCGACTTGCCGCTGATTCTGTCATTGTGATGGCCATACTGCACCTTAGTCTGTCTAAATTACGTTTTGGAATGGGAGCATTTTAAGGGCTCCCATTATATACGGAATAATTATTCCTGGTGTTTTTCTTGTAGTCAGCAACCGCTGCTTTGATTGCGTCTTCCGCAAGGATTGAGCAGTGAACTTTCACTGGTGGAAGCTCTAACTCTTCTGCAATCTCAGAGTTTTGATAGATGCCGCTTCGTCGATAGACTTGCCTTTTACCCACTCAGTTACTAGTGAGCTTGAAGCGATTGCACTACCACAACCGTATGTTTTGAATTTCGCGTCTTCAATGATGCCTTCTGGCGTCACTTTGATTTGAAGCTTCATTACGTCACCACAAGCTGGTGCGCCAACCATGCCGCTACCTACTGATGGGTCTTCTTTATCGAACGAACCAACGTTACGTGGGTTCTCGTAGTGATCAATTACTTTTTCGCTGTATGCCATGATAAATTACCTCGAATCCTCTATTCAGTCCGTGAGATTAATGGTGAGCCCATTCAACAGTGCTCAGATCAACCCCTTCCTTGTACATATCCCATAGAGGAGACATGTCGCGTAGCTTAGTCACTGCAACGCGGATTTGTTCGATTGCGTAATCAATTTCTGCTTCAGTCGTGAAACGACCAAATGAGAAACGTACTGAGCTGTGTGCTAATTCGTCGTCTAGACCAAGTGCACGAAGAACGTAAGATGGCTCTAGGCTCGCTGATGTACAAGCACTACCAGAAGATACTGCTAGGTCTTTCAGTGACATCAGTAGAGATTCGCCTTCTACGAATGCAAAGCTCACGTTTAAGTTGTGCGGAACACGCTGCTCTAGGTCACCGTTCACCGTTACAGCTTCTAGATCTTTAACGCCATCTAGAAGACGGTTACGAAGTGCTAGCGCGTGATCGTAATCTTTTGCATGTCTTCTTTTGCTACGCGGAACGCTTCACCCATACCCACGATTTGGTGAGTTGGAAGTGTGCCCGAGCGGAAGCCACGCTCATGACCGCCACCGTGCATTTGCGCTTCAAGACGGATACGAGGCTTACGACGTACGTAAAGTGCGCCAATACCTTTAGGACCGTATACTTTGTGCGCAGACAGTGAAATTAGGTCAACTTTCATTTCTTGAACGTCGATTGGCAGTTTGCCCGCAGACTGTGCAGCATCCACATGGAACACAATCTTACGTTCACGACATAGCTCGCCAATTGCTGCGATGTCTTGAATGACACCAATCTCGTTATTTACGTGCATGATTGAAACTAGAACAGTGTCTTCGCGCATTGCTGCTTGAAGTTTGTTTAGATCAACCAGACCGTTTGATTCTGGCTCTAGGTAAGTCACTTCAAAGCCTTCGCGTTCTAGTTGACGACATGGGTCAAGTACCGCTTTGTGCTCTGTTTTACAAGTGATTACGTGTTTACCCTTTTTAGAGTTAAAAATGTGCTGCACCTTTAATAGCAAGGTTGTCAGACTCTGTCGCACCAGATGTGAATACGATTTCGCGAGGATCTGCATTTAGAAGGTCAGCAATTTGCTCACGAGCAGTATCTACAGCTTCTTCTGCCTGCCAGCCGTAACGGTGCGAACGCGAAGCTGGGTTGCCAAATGTGCCATCCATTGTCATGTACTGAACCATTTTTTCAGCAACACGTGGATCTACTGGACATGTAGCGGAATAATCAAGATAAATCGGCAGTTTCATTCTCTACTCCAATGTAAAATGCTGACCGCTAAGAGCGGACGTTTACACCGATGGGCGCGGCGGTTGTATTTTGTTTGAAAGCCCATGAGTTACCGCCAGATCAATGTCCTGACGGTCAGAAATTTCTAAAACTTCGTTGTCTGTCATTAGCTCACCGAGCGTAATGTTGTTCAAGAAGTCACTAATACGAGAGCTCAGATCACGCCATAGTGTGTGAGTTAAGCAACGAGTGCCACCTTGGCAATCGCCTTTACCTTGGCATTTGGTTGCGTCTACTGACTCATCAACCGCAGCAATCACAGTGCCAATGGCAATGCTGTGCGCGTCTGCACCAAGTCGGTAACCACCACCAGGACCACGAACGCTGGCTACAAGGCCTGCTTTACGCAATTTTGAAAAAAGCTGCTCTAAGTATGAGAGCGAGATACCCTGACGCTCTGAGATATCTGCAAGAGGTACTGGGTTTTGTTGCGAATGCAGTGCCACATCCAGCATGGCTGTCACCGCATATCTTCCTTTAGATGTAAGTTTCATACCACACCGTATCCACATGGTTTGTAATGATTAGGATTTTTCCATACCCGACTAAAACGGTCAAGTATTTATTTGACTATTTTAGTCAGGTATTCATCCTTACACCTAAAATGGTTATTATTTGTTCAGAGTTTCTTTTCGATCGCTGTCAAAACACCACGCAGAATATTCAATTCTTGCGCCTCTGGTCGTGCACGTGAGTACAAACGACGTAGTTTGTTCATCACCTGACCTGGCTGCTCTTTGTTGATAAATTGGGTATCAATCATCACCTTTTCAAGGTGCTCAAAGAACATTTCTAGCTCTTTATGGCGTGGGTACTCTTCAGGTTCACTTGGCGCGTATTGGCTTTGCTCTAGGTTAAGGTGTGCAACACGAACTTCATAGCTCAGCGTTTGTACCGCCATCGCTAAGTTGAGTGAACTGTATTCAGGATTAGCTGGAATGCAAACGTGGTAATGACACTTCTGCAGTTCGTCATTAGTCAGGCCTGTTCTCTCACGGCCGAAGACTAGTGCAACAGGGTGTTTTTGGCCTTCAACAGCAAATTTCTCACCACATTCGCGTGGCTCAAGCATTGGCCATTCAAGTGTGCGTGAACGAGCACTAGAACCGACGACAAGACCACAGTCTTCAATGGCTTCCTCTAGCGTACTTACGACTGTTGCGTTTTGAGCAATATCACCAGCACCAGCGGCAAGAGCAAGAGTTTGGTCATCCACTTCACATTGCGGATCCACCAATACAAGTTGGCTTAAACCCATGACTTTCATTGCTCGTGCAGCCGAGCCAATGTTGCCTGAATGAGAAGTCCCGACGAGTACGATTTTTACTTGATCCAACATCTGTGTTTGCTACCTGAATTAAAACCGAGGGATATTATCATAATTTTCTAATACACCCTAGAGTGAAGCGGGCTTCTATTCGCATTCTCATCAATTGTTTTCCTCTCTATAGAGAGAGCTATCACAACGCCTTTCTCTAACGAGCAAAAAATAACCACTTCCCTTTTGCCTTGACTCTGGTATACTCGCCGCCGCTTTAAATTGTTCTTTAACATCCGTTGGGAAATTCGTATGCATCCAATGCTAAACATTGCTATTCGCGCTGCGCGAAAGGCAGGCAATCACATTGCTAAATCATTAGAAAACACAGATAAAATTGAATCTACGCTAAAAGGCACTAATGACTTTGTTACTAATGTAGACAAAGAAGCAGAAGCTATCATCATCGATACTATCAAGCACTCTTACCCAGAGCACTGCATCGTTGCTGAAGAAGCTGGTCTTATCGAAGGTAAAGATAAAGACGTACAATGGATCATCGACCCAATGGATGGCACTAATAACTTTGTAAAAGGTTACCCTACTTTCGCAGTATCTATCGCGGTTCGCTTCAAAGGTAAAACTGAAGTGGCTTGTGTATACGATCCAATGCAAAACGAGCTATTCACTGCACAACGTGGTGCTGGCGCTCAGCTAAACAACGCTCGTATCCGTGTTACTCAACTTAAAGACCTACACGGTACTGTTCTAGCGACTGGTTTCCCATTCAAACAGAAGCAACACTCTGAGTCTTACATCAAGATCGTAGGTTCTCTATTCACTGAGTGTGCTGACTTCCGTCGTAGCGGTTGTTCTGCTCTTGACCTATGTTACGTGGCTGCTGGCCGTGTAGATGGTTACTTTGAGCTAGGCCTAAAACCTTGGCAAATGGCTGCTGGTGAGCTTATCGCTCGTGAAGCTGGCGCAATCCTAACTGACTTCGCTGGCGGTACTGAGTACATGAAGTCTGGTAACATTGTTGCTTCTAGCGCTCGTGGCGTGAAATCTATCCTTAAGCACGTTCGCGAAAACGGCAACAGCGCGATCCTTAAGTAAGATTCTCAAGTCATACTAAGCCCGTCACGCTGATGACTTTTGAATAGCCCCGCTCATTGAGCGGGGCTTTTTTATATCGAACAATCTGCCTGTTTATAGAAACGGTCGTAGTCAGGTAAGTGGTCTATTTTTACGTGCTTAACCTTCCATACTTGTTCTTTCATTAGAAACTGCAACGAAACCGTGACTGGCTGGTATACATCACCAAAGCCGTTTACGGAAAGACACCCAACGCCTCCATTCTCACTGTATGCTTCAAAGTAAGACAGCTCCGTAACCAAACTTGATGGGATGGATGATAAAATGGGAATTGATGACCAAATTTTATTGGATGAGACTGAATTTCTCGTTTTTCTTTGGCAGAAAGATCTAGCTCTGCAACCACCTTCAACACCTCGGCATATTGCATCTGATACAAGTCGTTTCTAATCGTTAGGTAGGTATCATAAAGCTGCCCGGAAACAGCAGGTGCATTCATGGTAACCAAGCAGAAAGAAAACAATCCGAACTTCATCATCATTTTCATATCGAGCTTTAAGAAGCCCAACTCTCCTATTGGCCTTGAAATAAAGCAACATAGCGATTCCTATTTCACCGTTCAAAATAGGTCACCAGAGCCTCGAAGCAGTTCAAAGAAAATTGAAAGGCAGAATTTTAGATACAAAAAACCGCTGACTGCTCAGCGGTTTTTGTTTTCGGTTCTCAATCTGCCTTATGGCATCTCGTCGAACTCTGCACCTTCTTTTTCTACTTGAGGTGGCATCAAGTGCTCTTTCTGGATGCCCAGTTTTAGCGCTAGCGCTGATGCTACGTAGATAGAAGAGTAAGTACCAACAGTGATACCTAGTAATAGCGCTGTTGCAAAGCCGTGAATCATCGCACCACCTTGCATAAACAGTGCAATTACCACGAACAACGTCGTACCAGACGTAATCAAAGTACGGCTCAATGTTTGAGTAATTGAAGCGTCCATGATGTCCGAAGGTTCACCCTTACGCATCTTACGGAAGTTTTCACGAATCCGTCGAATACACAATGGTATCATTGAGCGAGTAACCGACTACCGTTAGTAGCGCCGCTACGATGGTAAGGTCAACTTCGATTTGTAGGAATGAGAATACACCCAGCGTGATGATGATATCGTGTGCCAGTGCCATTACCGCACCAGCCGCTAGACGCCATTCAAATCGCATCGATACGTAGATCAGGATACAGATCAGCGATACAAGAATCGCTAGACCACCCGCTTCTGTCAGCTCATCACCAACGTTTGGACCCACAAACTCGATACGACGCATTTCTACGCTTTCACCCGTACCTTCTTTGATAGCACCAATGATTTGGTTACCTAGTGTTTCACCAGACATATCGTCACGAGGACGAAGACGAACCATTACATCGCGAGCACTACCAAAGTTTTGTACTGTCGCATCACCGAAGCCTTTTGAATCTAGCGCTGCACGAATCTCTTCAAGGTTTGCAGGTTGTTGAAAACCTACCTCGATGAGCGTACCACCAGTAAAGTCTAGACCCCAGTTCAACCATTTGGTTGATAGCGTGAAGATAGAAGCAGCGATCATAAAGATAGAGAATACGAACGCGACTTTCGACCAACGCATAAAGCCGATCGTGTTTTCTGCTTTTAGAATTTGAAACATATTAATTCCCAGCCTTAGATCGACAATTTATCAACGCGTTTGCCACCGTAAATCAGGTTCACGATACAACGTGTACCTACAATAGCGGTGAACATTGAAGTTAAGATACCGATAGATAGTGTTACTGCGAAGCCTTTCACCGCACCTGTACCCACTGCAAATAGAATGATCGCAGTGATAAGCGTTGTGATGTTCGCATCGGCAATAGTGCTGAATGCGTTTGCGTAGCCTTGGTGAATCGCTTGCTGAGGACTGCGTCCATCTCGAAGCTCTTCACGGATACGCTCAAATATCAATACGTTCGCATCGACCGCCATACCGACGGTTAATACGATACCGGCAATACCAGGCAGCGTCATGGTAGCACCCGGAATCATCGACATAACACCAATGATAAGAACCAAGTTTGCCATCAATGCAATGTTAGCAATCAGACCGAAGCCACGGTAGTAAAGCAGCGTAAACAGCATTACCGCAACCATACCCCAGATACATGCTTGGATACCCATATCGATGTTTTGCTGACCCATTGATGGACCAATGGTACGTTCTTCAACGATAGAGATCGGTGCGATTAGAGCACCAGCACGTAGTAGAAGTGCTAAGTTGTGCGCTTCTGCTGCAGAGTCGATACCAGTGATACGGAAGTTACGACCAAGAGCCGATTGAATCGTTGCTTGGTTGATGACTTCTTCGTGCTTATCAAGGATAACTTTGCCTTCTGGCGTACGACGACCACTGTCTTTGTATTCTGCAAACACGGTAGCCATTAACTTACCGATGTTCTTCTTAGAGAACGCAGACATCTTGTTACCACCTTCGCTGTCTAGCGAGATGTTAACTTGTGGGCGACCGTATTCATCAACACTTGAACTTGCATCCGTAATGCTTTGACCACCAAGAATAACGCGCTTCTTAAGCACAACTGGGCGACCATCACGGTCCATCTTGATTTCGCTACCTGCTGGCGCACGACCATTTGCCGCCGCTGATAGGTCAGCTTTATCGTCAACTTCGCGGAACTCTAGTGTTGCCGTAGCACCTAGAATTTCCTTCGCACGAGCTGTGTCTTGAACACCTGGTAGTTCAACTACGATGCGGCTAGCACCTTGACGTTGAACCAGTGGCTCAGCAACACCCAGTTCGTTAACACGGTTACGAAGAATCGTGATGTTTTGTTCAACTGCGTAGTTACGTATCTCTTGTAAACGTTGCTCGGTAAAGGTGGCAATCAACGCGTAACGACCATTAGAATCAGAGTCGACAAAGTTCATGTCTGGGTGATTCTTTTCTAGCGTTGCTTTCGCTTCCGCTAGCTGCTCCTCATTACGTAGCAGAACTTCCACACCTTCTGTACCAGAAGGACGGATTGCACGGTAACGGATCTTAGCTTCACGAAGTTCGCTACGGAAAGCTTCTTCTTGCTGACCAACTAACTTCTCCATCGCCGCGTCCATGTCAACTTCCATTAGGAAGTGAACACCACCACGTAGGTCAAGACCCAGCTTAAGTGGCGACGCACCGATTGCTTCTAGCCAATCTGGCGTAGATGGAGCAAGGTTTAGTGCAACAATTTTATCTTTGCCAAGCGCTTCGCTGATGATATCGCGGGCACTGATTTGAGTGTCAGTGTCATTGAAACGAACAAGGATTGATCCATTCTCGAGAGCAATGGATTTATGAGAGAGATGCTCTTTATCAAGAGCTTTGGTGACAGCATCCAGCGTTGACATATCTACAGAGGCGCCACGCGCCCCTGTAACTTGAATAGCCGGATCTTCACCGTAGATATTTGGAAGTGCGTATAACGCAGCGGTGATGATGGCAAAAATACCATCAAGTACTTCCATAATGGATAACGGTTTAGCACAGCGAGGATCCTTTAGCTGTTTTATAGAGACTTCAGCGTACCTTTTGGTAGCACTGCAGTTACGAAGTCTTTCTTGATTACAACTTCATTGTTTGCGTTTAGCTCAATTGAAATGAAATCGTTGTCTTCAGCAATCTTAGTGATTTACCCACTAGGCCGCCGCTTGTTAGAACTTCATCGCCTTTGCCCATAGAAGACATTAGGTTCTTGTGTTCTTTAACACGCTTAGATTGTGGACGGTAGATCATGAAGTAGAAGATCACCGCGAACATGCCTAGCATGATTAGCATTTCAAAACCGCCGCCTGCTGGTGCGCCTTCTGCTGCTGCGTGAGCTTGAGAAATAAACATTAAAACATCCTCATTATATTTTATTGATAATCCAACAAGTTGGGCTTTCGTAATTTAGATTCAAGTTTGAGATTAAGTAATAGAGATCACCTTCTCAAAAATAACGTACGTTAGCCTACTTTATTAGCAAAAGCCTCTGGCAACATGCCAAAGGCTTTAATTCTTTAATCTGTTAATTACTGCTCTTTTGCTAGTGGTGGTACTTCACGACCACGACGCTCATAGAACTCAGTAACGAACTCATCGAAACGATCTTCATCAATCGCCTTACGAATACTTTCCATCAGACGCTGGTAGTAGCGTAGGTTATGGATAGTGTTCAGACGAGCACCTAGGATTTCGTTACAACGCTCTAGGTGGTGAAGGTACGATTTGCTGTAGTGCTGACAAGTGTAACAGTCACAATGCGGATCTAGCGGAGTTGTATCCGTTTTATGTTTCGCATTACGGATCTTGATCACACCACCAGTCACAAATAGGTGACCATTACGCGCGTTACGCGTTGGCATTACACAGTCAAACATGTCGATACCACGACGAACACCTTCAACCAAATCTTCCGGTTTACCTACACCCATTAGGTAACGAGGCTTATCTTCTGGAAGTTGTGGACATGTGTGTTCAAGAATACGGTGCATGTCTTCTTTCGGTTCGCCTACTGCAAGACCACCAACTGCGTAACCATCAAAGCCGATTTCTGTCAGACCTTTGATAGACACATCACGTAGATCTTCGTAAACACCACCTTGAACGATACCAAATAGATTGTTCGGGTTTTCTAGCTTATCGAAGTGATCACGTGAGCGTTGTGCCCAACGTAGTGACATTTCCATCGATTTTTCGCTTCGTTGTGTGTCGCTGGGTATGGCGTACACTCGTCGAAGATCATTACGATGTCAGAACCTAGGTCTTTTTGGATTTCCATCGACTTTTCAGCGTCCATGAAAATCTTGTCGCCGTTTACTGGGCTACGGAAGTGAACACCTTTCTCAGTGATCTTGCGCATTTTACCTAGCTGAATACTTGGAAACCGCCTGAATCAGTAAGAATAGGACCGTGCCAGTTCATGAAATCGTGCAGGTCACCGTGCATTTTCATCACTTCTTGACCAGGACGTAACCATAGGTGGAAAGTGTTGCCTAGCAGGATTTCTGCACCCGTGCCTTTTACTTCTTCCGGAGTCATGCCTTTAACCGTACCGTAAGTACCTACTGGCATGAATGCTGGAGTTTGAACAGTGCCACGTTCGAAGGTCAATTGACCACGACGCGCATTGCCGTTTTTCTTTTTAAGATCGAATGATAATTTCACGATGCCTCCGAGTGTCAGAGAAACAGTCTGACTATGTATCTTGGGGTTTCCCCCACTTTAAGGAGCGGTCGCCTTCCGTGCGAGAGACAAAGCAGAGGTTCTGCTCTGTTTCCTAGCCTACTGCTAGCACTCGTAAATCGTTAGCTTTCTAACCCCTCCTAACCGACCCCGTCACAAGGAAGAGGGCTAGAGAGGGCTTAAAACATTATGCTGTCTTCTTTTTAATAAACATTGAGTCACCGTACGAGAAGAAACGGTATTTGTTTTCCACCGCGTGCTTGTAAGCATTCATGGTGTTCTCGTAACCAGCAAACGCGCTCACCAACATAATTAACGTTGATTCTGGTAAGTGGAAGTTGGTGATCAAGCAATCCACCAGCTGGTACTCGTAACCAGGGTAGATAAAGATTTCAGTATCGCCAAAGAATGGAACCAATTCTGTCCCTTTCTTCAACGCGTCTTGCGCTGCACTTTCTAGTGAACGCACTGACGTAGTACCCACAGCGACGATACGACCGCCACGCGCTTTGGTTGCGCTAATCGCATCCACTACGTCTTGCGGAACTTCTACGTATTCTGCGTGCATATGGTGATCGTTGATGTCATCCACTTTAACTGGCTGGAACGTACCTGCACCTACGTGCAGAGTAACGTACGCAAACTCAGCGCCTTTCGCTTTGATTTCTCAAGCAGAACATCATCAAGTGAGACCCGCCGTCGGTGCTGCAACCGCACCTGGCTTTTGGTTATAAACCGTTTGGTAACGCTCTTTATCCGCGTCTTCATCTGGGCGGTCGATGTATGGAGGAAGTGGCATGTGACCAATTTCTTCCAGAATCTCGAGTACCGTCTTATCAGAGTTAAATTTCAGTTCAAACAGTGCATCATGACGAGCGACCATTTGCGCTGAGTATTCATCGTTTTCACCAACCAAGATCGTTGTGCCTGGTTTTGGCGATTTAGAGCAACGAACGTGTGCCAGGATGCTTTTCTCATCGAGCATACGCTCCACCAGCACTTCTAGCTTGCCGCCTGACTCTTTGACGACCAAACAAACGCGCAGGAATAACGCGAGTATTGTTGAAAACCACTAGGTCACCGGCTTGAACTTGCTCCAGCACATCGGTAAACGTGCCATCAATAAGTTCACCAGTATTGCCGTCCATTTGCAGCAGTCGGCTAGCGGTACGCTCTGGTTGAGGGTAGCGAGCGATGAGTTCATCTGGAAGGTCGAAATGGAAATCTGATACTTGCATGTTACTTGTCTTATCTATTGGTCAAATCACGTCAAAGACGACGATAAAATTGCGACGAGTTTTTCGCAGCAGACTAGTATATGTTTACATGCTGCAATAGCAAGCAAATCCCCTTAGATTGACTGTAAAAGCTTTCATTAAGAGTGTAATAAAACGTGAAAGATGCAGAATAGACACACATAAGAAAAGTAGCGGAGTTTAATGTCCAAATTTGTGCGACGCATTTAACTCGGTCAGTCAGAAATATAGCCAAGACTAACTCAACACTCTCTTGCCCCTCTTAGCTAAAAACAAACTAATCAATAGCAAGTGCTATAGACTATATTGAAGGTGAGCATTTGCTCTTTAGACATTTATTGAGGTAAGTATGAAGATGTTAACTCTAGCGCTGAGTGCTGCCGTACTCGCGTTTTCATCTGGAGCAATCGCAAGTTCCAGCAATGATCGACTCAAAGTGTTGCAAGATGCCTGTTACCTAAAACAGGTCCCTCGCTTATGTGCCGTAAACCTTCCAGATAAAAGCTACATCGGTCGCTGTGTCGATGCGAAAGCTTATGGTCTTATCTGTGTGCATTTTAAGCAACGTTAAGAGTAACCAAAGCTAAGGTTTAAACGCCTTAGCTTTGGTTATTTATGATAGCGCTTACATCCTAGACTCACCCCGAATGAGTAGCTGGAATTATAGAAAACACCAGTCCATTTTCACCTCTGATTGATCTCCATCTAATCGTTTTATTTTATTAGTGAAAAACGAGTTAGCTCCCAGATATGCAGCAAAATATTCTCTATATTTAAGAGAAGGACAATGCCGCTGGAGGTCTCTATGATCAAGGTTGAAGACATGATGACTCGCAACCCTCATACCTTGCTGCGTGAGCACACATTACGTGACGCAAAAAGCATGATGGAAGCGCTTGATATTCGACATATTCCGGTTGTTGATGCCAATAAACACTTAAAAGGCTTGGTGACTCAACGCGATATTCTTGCTGCACAAGAATCCTGCTTGCACCCAGATGAGGCTGAACAATCTTTTACCCTCGATACTCCGCTTTACCAAATGATGCACACCAACATCATGACTGCCGAACCAAGAGCAGGTTTAAAGGAAAGCGCAATCTATATGCAAAAGCACAAAGTCGGCTGTTTGCCAGTGGTCAATAAAGGTCACTTGGTCGGCATCATCACCGATACCGATTTTGTAACCATTGCAATTAACTTGCTGGAATTACAAGAAGAGACCGAGCCGGAAGAGATCGAAGCGGATTAATTCGCTACTAGGTTTCATTCTCTCAAATCGCAAGCAAAAAAGAGCGGCTCAATCGCCGCTCAAAGATGTCATTACTAACGTAGTAATTGTGGACTCAATGCTGATTAGAATTGGTCTTCTTCAGTAGAACCTGTCAGCGCTGTCACTGACGAGTTACCGCCTTGAATTGTGTTGGTCATTCTATCGAAGTAACCCGTACCAACCTCTTGTTGGTGCGCTACGAACGTATAACCTTTTCTGCCGCTTCAAACTCAGGACGTTGAACCTTCTCAACGTAATGACGCATGCCTTCGCCTTGTGCGTAAGCGTGTGCCAGTTCGAACATGTTGAACCACATGTTGTGAATACCTGCTAGCGTGATGAACTGGTACTTGTAGCCCATGTTAGCTAGCTCTTGCTGGAACTTAGCAATGGTTTCTGCGTCTAGGTTCTTCTCCCAGTTGAATGAAGGCGAGCAGTTGTATGCCAACAGTTGGTCTGGGTACTCTGCATGAATTGCTTCTGCAAACTTGCGTGCTTCTTCTAGACATGGCGTTGCTGTCTCACACCAGATTAGATCCGCATATGGCGCGTAAGCTAGGCCACGAGAGATAGCTTGGTCGATACCTGCACGTACACGGTAGAAGCCCTCTGGCGTACGCTCTCCTTGAATAAAGTCTTTATCGTATGGGTCACAATCAGACGTTAGTAGGTCTGCTGCGTTTGCATCGGTACGCGCAATTACCAGCGTTGTCGTGCCTGCAACGTCTGCTGCAAGGCGAGCCGCTACCAGTTTTTGCACTGCTTCTTGAGTTGGAACCAGTACTTTACCGCCCATGTGGCCACACTTCTTCACTGATGCCAGTTGGTCTTCAAAGTGAACACCTGCCGCACCTGCGTCGATCATCGATTTCATTAGCTCGTAAGCGTTCAATACCCCACCAAAGCCTGCTTCCGCATCCGCTACGATTGGTAGGAAGTAATCAATACCGCCTTCGTCTTCTGGTGACTTACCTGCTGACCACTGAATTTGGTCTGCACGACGGAATGAGTTGTTGATGCGTTTTACTACCGACGGTACCGAATCTACTGGGTACAGAGATTGGTCTGGGTACATCGTCGAAGCGGTGTTGTTATCCGCTGCTACCTGCCAACCTGATAGGTAAATCGCTTCAATACCCGCTTTCGCTTGCTGTACGGCTTGACCACCCGTTAGTGCACCAAGACAGTTTACGTAGCCTTTCTTTGAACTACCGTTGACCAGTGACCAAAGTTTGTCAGCACCACGTTGTGCGATTGTGTTCGCAGGTACCATAGAGCCACGCAGTTCTACTACTTCTTCTGCTGTGTAAGTACGCTTTACATTTTTCCAGCGTGGGTTGGTTGCCCAATCTTTTTCCAGAGCTTCAATTTGTTGGCGGCGAGTTAAGTTAGTCATTGGTCTATCCCTCTTATAATGTGCACTTGTGCATGTGCGTTGAGTTTTCCGTTCTCAGGCAGTACATCCTTATCTGCCTCGAATCTTTCACGTAGTCGTTAAACAAACACGTATTAGTTAAATAAATGGAGTGTTCTAAATCTTTGGGTTAATCCAAGTAGTCGTAACCTGGAATGGTTAAAAAGTTGGTCAGTTCATCGCTTGTTGTGAGCCTAGCCATCAAGTCTGCCGCTTCTTCAAATCGACCGGCTTGGTAACGCTGCTCGCCAATTTCTTGCTTCACGACTTCAATCTCTTCTTTCAGATACAGTTCGAACAGCTCTTTAGTGACCTTCAATCCGTTGTCGAGCGACTTGCCGTGTTGAATCCATTGCCAGATAGAAGCACGTGAGATTTCTGCCGTTGCTGCGTCTTCCATCAGTCCGTAAATCGGCACACAACCGTTGCCAGAGATCCAAGCTTCGATGTATTGCAACGCAACGCGGATGTTATGGCGCATGCCCTCTTCTGAACGTTCACCTTCGCACGGTTCAAGCAGTTCAGCGGCGGTGATTGGTGCGTCTTCTGAGCGGCTCACATCCAATTGGTTATTGCGCTGCCCCAGTGTGGCGCTGAACACTTCCATCGCCGTGTCTGCCAAACCAGGGTGAGCAACCCAAGTGCCGTCATGACCGTTATTCGCTTCTAACGATTTATCGTTGTGGATCTTATCCAGCACTTTTTGGTTTTCTTGTGGGTCTTTAGCCGGAATAAAGGCTGCCATGCCGCCCATCGCAAATGCGCCACGTTTATGACAAGTTCGTACCAACAATCTTGAGTAAGCGTTGAGGAATGGCTTGTCCATGGTCACCACTTGGCGATCCGGAAGTACGCGATCTGGGTGGTTTTCAGTGTCTTAATGTAGCTAAAGATGTAATCCCAGCGACCACAATTCAAACCGACTATGTGTTCTTTCAGTGAGAACAGAATCTCATCCATTTCGAATACGGCTGGTAAGGTTTCAATCAGCACAGTCGCTTTGATGGTGCCTGTATCCAAACCGAAATATTCTTCAGTGAAATGGAACACTTCGCTCCACCACTTCGCTTCATGATGCGATTGCAGTTTTGGAATGTAGAAGTAAGGACCGCTTCCCTTTTTCAGTAGCGCTTTGTAGTTGTTGTAGAAGTACAGAGCGAAATCGAATAGCGCACCTGGAATGATCTGACCGTGCCACGTTACGTGTTTTTCTTTTAAATGCAGTCCGCGAACACGGCAGATCAACACCGCTGGGTCTTCTGCCAGCTGATAGTGTTTGCCATTGCCAGGGTTGGTGTAGCTGATAGTGCCATTAACAGCGTCGCGCAGGTTGATTTGACCATCCAGAACTTTACTCCACGCAGGGGACATCGAATCTTCGAAGTCGGCCATGAACACTTTTACATTCGCATTCAGTGCGTTAATCACCATCTTGCGATCAGTCGGTCCCGTAATCTCCACTCGGCGATCTTGCAGATCTTGCGGGATTCCAAGGATCTTCCAGCTTCCTTCACGAATATCTTGTGTCTCTGGTAGAAAGTCTGGCAGTTCACCTGCGTCGATACGTGCTTGCTTCTCCTCTCGTGCTTCCAGCAACTGCTCAACACGTCCGGCAAATTTTTCACACAGTAGAGATAAAAAGGTTTGGGCTTCAACAGGGAAAATTGCTTGATGTTCAGGAGCAACGACTCCATTCACCTCAAGCATGCCTTGGGTTTGCTTTAGTTGTTGTGTTTTTTGTTCTGTCTGAGCAAGCATAATCATTCATCCTTAACGTGCTTTATCCATCTTGGGCAGTCAGCCTAAAGCTACATTTGTAAGTTATGAACAACAAATTACATCCTTCGATTTGGTGTTCACTTCGCTTCATTGTGTCTATACATTGCGCAACCTGAATTGCTTTTTCAATCTAGACATAAGTCTTACAAGCCTTTAATTAAGCTAACCCAACAAAGATTTAAGCGAAACCCCTCAAGTAAACAAAACGTTAAATTCAAAGTTTTATTCGGTATCAAACAAGTGTTTGATTTTTGAGTTCAATTTGTAAGTTATTACGTAATTAAATTACATCAATTTTACAGGTTATTTTTGAATTCAAATCAAGCGTATGAATAGTAAGGCAGGAGAAAAATCCTTGTATTCACAAGGGCTAGGAAGAGGAAATTAAACACGACTTAAACGCGTTACACAGGCAGTTGTGTAAAATTAACATTGTGAAATTTCACTATTTTATGAAAGCTTCATGAAAGTTCATCTGTAAAATTTTACAAGTCAAAGTTCACGCGCAGAATAAAATGCTAAAAAGCGCACTGTTTCTAGTGCGCTTTTTAATATTAGATCGGGAGTAGCAGGCTAATACTAATAGCTAAAGCAGTTCAGAGACGACTTCTGCCAATTGATTGAAAGTGTTTGATCGTGACGAGCTTGGACGCCAAACCAAACCAATATCGCGATATGCTTGCTGACCAGGAGGGTCGATTACCACTAAGTTCTGGTTGTGTAGCAAACCATGATCAATCGCCATTTGTGGGATAAACGTGGTGCCCAGACCATTCGCCACCATCTGCACTAAGGTATGAAGACTGGTCGCGGTAAATGGTTGATCTTCTCTTTGTCCGTCAACTTACACGCTGAAACCGCGTGCTCAGTAAGGCAGTGTTCTTTCTCTAATAAGAAGACGGATTCATCTGGCAAATCTGCATAACGGATCGGCACTGGTACGGAATCCGCTTGATTGGCACTGATCACCATGCGGAATGGGTCTTGTCCCACTACTCGGCTTTCCATTCCTTCTATCTCTACAGGCAGAGCAAGAATCAATACGTCCAATTCACCGTGGCGAAGTGCTTGCAGCAAGTTGGTCGTCGTGTCTTCTCTTAATAGAAGATTTAATTGAGGGAAGCGGTAGTTTACCTCTTGGACAAGCTCGCACAATAAGAATGGAGCAATGGTCGGAATACAACCTACTTTTAGCTGCCCTTCCATATCATCGCCTTGGCATAGACGACCAAGTTCAACAAGATCTTGCCCTTTAGCGAGCAGTTCGCGACCTTGCTGCACGACCATTTCACCCGCTTGAGTGAAAACCAATGGGCTTTTCTTATCTTTCTTTTCGTAAAGTGGACAACCAATCAACTCTTCAAGGTTTTGGATGCCTTTACTCAAGGTAGATTGACTGACAAACAACGCTCAGCAGCATCACTAAAATGTCGAGTTTCATGCAGAGTGACCAAATAGTGTAACTGCTTCAAGCTAGGCCATTTATTCATAATTCTATTTGTATCTATTGCTGTTCCAGTGATCGAGATAATAGTTTCGTTATTATCGCTTTTTTCGATGAACTCAATCTATTTATTTCGCTTTTTTCAATACTACAATCTGTACTATAGTTTGTCTCGCACAAACAAGGACCAAACCTAAATAACTGAATGTAGGTTTGGATCAAACCAAATTTTTAGGAGCAAAAAAATGGTACTAGTAGGTCGTCAAGCCCCTGACTTTACTGCAGCAGCTGTTCTAGGTAACGGCGAAATCGTTGAAAACTTCAACTTTGCAGAATTCACTAAAGGTAAGAAAGCAGTAGTATTCTTCTACCCACTAGATTTCACTTTCGTTTGCCCATCTGAGCTAATCGCATTCGACAACCGTCTAGCTGATTTCCAAGCTAAAGGTGTTGAAGTAATCGGTGTTTCTATCGATTCTCAGTTCTCTCACAACGCATGGCGTAACACTGCTATCGAAGATGGCGGTATCGGTCAAGTTAAATACCCTCTAGTTGCTGACGTTAAGCACGAAATCTGCAAAGCGTACGATGTAGAGCACCCAGAAGCAGGCGTTGCTTTCCGTGGTTCTTTCCTAATCGACGAAGACGGTCTTGTACGTCACCAAGTAGTTAACGATCTACCACTAGGTCGTAACATCGACGAAATGCTACGCATGGTTGATGCACTAAACTTCCACCAGAAGCACGGCGAAGTATGTCCGGCACAATGGAAGAAGGTAAAGCAGGTATGGACGCATCTCCAAAAGGTGTTGCAGCGTTCCTATCTGAGCACGCAGACGACCTAAGCAAGTAATAGACACTGCCGCCCAAGCTCAACGGGCGTGTTGGTTGGATGTATATAAAGCAAAAAGCTATAGCGGAAAAACCGCAAACGCCAATCAGTCTAAGTAAAGTCATAAAAAAGCCCAGAGTTCGCTCTGGGCTTTCTTTTTATCTGCGGTTTTGAAAAGCAAAAGAGGCAAGCATCGCGCAAAAAGTTTACCTCTATTTCCTTCGCCCTCAGTACAGATTCTCCCCTTTCGTCCTGCTAGTATTTGCTGTAATTACAATAATTCAGGACAACCTCGTGAACACTCAACTTGAAGTCTGTATTGATAACATTGAATCTCTCCATAACGCGATTGCTGGTGGTGCAACCCGCATCGAACTCTGCTCTTCACTTGCTTTGGGGGCTTAACGCCAAGCTATGGCTTTATGCAGCAAGCAGCTAGACGCTCTACTATTCCGGTTTACGCGATGATTCGCCCGCGCCAAGGCGACTTCTTCTACAGTGAGGAAGAAATCGAAATGATGCACTGGGATATTGAAGCTGCCAAGCAAGCGGGCTTGAACGGTGTCGTGCTCGGCGTGCTCACTCAAGACGGCGATATTCATATGCCGTACGCAACTGCACTGTGTGAATTTGCTCAAGCGCTTGGCTTAGGCGTGACCTTCCATCGTGCCTTTGACCAATGTCGTGACGCTGAAAAAGCGTTAGAAGAAGTGATCAATTTAGGCTGTGAGCGTATTTTGACTTCCGGCCTTGCACCTTCTGCACCGCAAGGGATCGATGTGCTTAAAGCCTTAGTTGAACAAGCGCAAGGAGCATTGCGATCATGCAGGCGCCGGTGTGAATGCAGACAGTGTTGGTCAGATCGTTGAGCAAGCTAAAGTCACCGAAGTGCATTTATCTGGCAAGACAACTCGCCCAAGTCACATGACCTTTATTGCCGAGCAAAGCAAAATGGGCGCTGCCGATGTAGATGATTTCTCGATTCCTGTCACTAACACCGATGCTATCGCGAACATGGTAACAGCTCTCAATTAAGCGCTTTCAAATCCCGTCTTGGGTTATTGAGTGCTAACATATTGATAACTAAGGACGGGAGGAAACATGGCGAAACTAAAGAAAAGGGAATACGAAGAAGCACTAGAACAGCTGCAAATTGAGTTGGTTAAGCTCCAAGAGTGGGTTAAACACAAAGGGCTTAAAGTCGTGGTACTGTTTGAAGGACGTGACGCCGCTGGCAAAGGAGGCACCATCAAACGCATCACTGAAAAACTCAACCCTCGTGTCTGCCGTATCGCGGCTCTTCCTGCCCCGACAGAGAAAGAGAAAACACAATGGTACTTCCAGCGCTACGTGGCACATCTGCCTGCTGCTGGGGAAATAGTGCTGTTTGACCGCAGTTGGTACAACCGTGCTGGCGTCGAGAAAGTCATGGGCTTTTGTACCCCGGAACAATATGAGGAGTTTCTCCGTTCTTGCCCAGAGTTCGAGCGCATGCTGCAACGCTCTGGCATTATCTTAATTAAGTATTGGTTTTCGGTCTCCGATGAAGAGCAAGAAAAGCGCTTTCTGGAGCGCATCAATACCCCTATCAAACGCTGGAAGTTCAGCCCGATGGATTTAGAGTCACGTAATCGCTGGGCGGAATATTCACAAGCAAAAGACAAAATGTTTGCTTACACAGATACAAAAAACTGCCCTTGGTGGGTAGTGCCTTCTGATGATAAAAAGAAAGCACGTTTGAATTGTATCAGCCATCTGCTCAGTCAAGTCGAATACGAAGAACTTGAGCATCCAGTTATCGAATTGCCAGAGCTGAATAAGGAAGGCTACGTCCGAGCACCCATAGACGACCAAACCTTCGTTCCTGATAAATACTAGAGATGTACCATGGCGAAAGACCTGTTTCATACCCTTGACCTAAATCTGCTCAAAACCTTTATGGTTTTGATGCAAGAGAAAAACATGCGTAAAGCTTCTCAGCGCTTATTTGTCTCTCAACCCGCCATCAGTCAAGCGTTACAAAAGCTACGTAATCACTTCGATGAAGAGCTGTTTGTAAAGGTTAAAACAGGTCTTGAACCGACACCTTTCGCAGAATCTCTCGCCAACGATATTACGCCCCACCTCGATGGTTTAGCGGCAGCGGTTAACCGCTCTCATCAGTTTGATCCTGCCGAAGTGGACAACAAAATTCGAATTGCACTTGCACCAATCACAATGACTTGCTTGCCCGGTTTCCTCTTCGAACAACTGAGAGCGTTAGCCCCTAACGCGCAACTTGAATTAGTCAGTTGGTCGAACAGCACGGTTGATGAAATCTTGAAAGGCGAAACGCTGATAGGGGTAAATTACGAGTTACTTCTAGCAAATAAAGAGATCTACACGCCTAAGCTAATCGATTTAAAGGGACGGATTCTTGTTCGTGAAGGCCACCCAATCAAACAGTCTCACGTAAAACCGCATGACTTGAGTGGCTACCCTATCGCATCTTTGATTTCCCCTGGCTGGAACGACAAATTCAGCTATGCTTCGCAGTTACTGACTGATTTAGGGATCGAGCATACTGTTGGATTTCGTTCTGAGTTAGTCATGGCAATCATAGATGTGGTGAAACATACTGATATGTACCTTCCACACTCCGACTTATTCCCAATAGAGCAATTTCAAGGACTAAGAGCTGTCGATGTCACGATTGATGGACAGCCACAAATGAAGTCTGTCCATGCTCATATACATGTTAGAAATCGAAACAACCCACTTGTAAAATGGCTGGTCGATTTAATTCAACAAGGCCTAGTACAGCAAGCTGACAAGGTCTCTTAACGATAAGTTTTAGTTATCACCTAGATAATGATAACCATTTAGTCATAAACCTTACTTCTCAATAAGATAGCCCTGCTTTTAAGGGAGTTTAGAAAGAGCGATTGCTTACAGTAAGGATGCTGTTCCTCGTTTACTTATTGAGAGTTCAGACATGATTAAAAAAATTGTAAAGCTTACCGCTGCTAGCACCCTACTTGTTTCTTTTAGCTCAATTGCAGCAGTCGTCCCAGATCGTCCAAACCCTGGCATTCCAACCAACCCAATTCAAGGTGTGCCAGAGCAACCTGTTCTGCCTGAAGTTGATAATGGTGTTCCTGGTGTGCCAGATCGTCCACGCCCAGATCAATCACCAACGCCACCAATCGAAGCAGCACCAGAACATCCAACGCTTCCTGAACCAGACAACGGGATTCCTGAAGTCCCAGAGCGTCCAACACCGCAACTGCCATCGAACCCTATTGAAATAATCCGACGGATGATCGTCTCAACCATTTAGAAGGCTTGGCAGCTGAATACGATTACCGCCTAAGTCAACAAGCAGAACAAATGATGGTATTCGCGCAAGTCTACACGCTGTCACCAACGCTCGTCCTTATGCGACTCATGGTGAACTGGCCATCGGTGCAGGTGTTGGCTTCTCAGGTAGCAAAGAAGCGGTCGCGGTTGGCGGTGCTTACGGCCTAACAGACCAAGTTAGCTTATCAGGCACCTTCCACTACGAATCATCGGGTAAGTACTCTTCCTCTGACGTTGCTGGCGGCGTTGGTGTTCAAATCAGCTTTAAGTAAACACAAGTTCAGTTAGTAAATCCATTTGCCAAGGAAGGCATCATTTTAGGTAGACCTATGAAACACACCCTCTCTCTTATTGCCCTGATTATCGCGCCGCTTTCAGCCCAAGCTTCTGGTGTATTTGTTTCTCCAGAAGTGAAAGTTGGCTCATTTCGCGGTGCTGGTATTCAGCTTGGCACTAATGACGTCGCTGGTTTGATGCCCTCTATTTGATTACTCACGAGTGACCTACACCAGTGGAAACTTTGACGAAACTATCGATGCCTATCGCGTTGGCTTTCAGCATATGTTTGACCACCAGCCACAAATGGGCTTTCAAGCCAGTCTTGGTATAGCCAGCTATGATGGCACTTACAGAGAGGAAAAAAGAGATACCACAGGATTGAGTATCGGTGGTGCTTATGTGTATCAGGTAAATCCGATTCTCTCGGTCAGAGCGGGGGCGGATTTGGATATCTTTAAAGACGACAAAACCCACACGTTTACCGATACGGCCGTCAACTTCTCTGTGGGTTTTGGTCTGCGCTTATAAGGTTACTTCAGTACGTCATCAATGCTTTGATCGCCAAGGTGGCGTACATCTTTCCCTTTCACGAAGTAGATAATGTATTCACAAATGTTCTGGCATCGATCACCTACGCGTTCAATGGCACGCGCTGACCACATCACTTGCAGAATGTGTGGGATGTTTTCGGATCTTCCATCATGTAAGTCATCAACTGACGAATCACCGCTTCGTATTCAGCATCCAACTTATCATCCAGCTTGTGCACTTCTGCTGCTGCTTCGACATCCATACGCGCAAACGCATCGAGCACTTGGTGCAGCATTTGAATCGCTTGACGACATAAAGGCTCTAATGAGACTTGGAATTGACGCTCTTGCGAAGACGGGCTTTCAATCGCCACATAGGCAATACGCGTTGCAACATCACCAATGCGCTCAAGATCTGTGATGGTCTTAATGATCGCCATGATTAAGCGTAAGTCTTTTGCCGTAGGCTGACGTTTAGCAATGATGCGAGTACAAGCGTCATCAATCGACGCTACGTACGTCTGAGCACCAATGCGCTCAAGATCTGTGATGGTCTTAATGATCGCCATGATTAAGCGTAAGTCTTTTGCCGTAGGCTGACGTTTAGCAATGATGCGAGTACAAG
>LZQR01000095.1_pt1 | contig 23822 bp, 21 predicted proteins | sample 768601 | NCBI WGS metagenome assembly LZQR01 (sample SAMN05207299, study PRJNA324521) | oil field metagenome | isolation source: sample BH-FW-24 from oil reservoir | place: India: Bombay High | collected 2015-12-04
GATCGATGCTCAGACTATTTTATTCCTGCGGTCTTTTTGGTGTTGCCCTCAAACCAAGTTACACTACCTCTCTCTTCCCACTTATGATTCATTCCCATAACGATGCTCAGACTATTTTATTCCTGCGGTCTTTTTGGTGTTGCCCTCAAACCAAGTTACACTACCTCTCTCTTCCCACTTATGATTCATTCCCATAACTGACGCTGATATCGAGCTGCAACACCTTTGGTTAGAAGTCCAAGCTGAGCGCTGGCAAAACCTCTCACGCTTTTTGTTTAGCTATTACTGCTACAAACACGACCTCGTCAGTAAAACCAATAAAGTGTGTTGGGAAACAGCCCGTGCTTTACTGCCCTATTCTAAGACGATTAGCGAGCGCAAACATGCGGTTATCGAACCGCTGATACCAGAAGATACGGTCGTTGGACTATTAAAAACATCAGTAAAGATGGCGACATGAGCTTTGAAATGATGACGAGCACACTCGACACGTTTTTGCGCTATGTTGTGATCAGTAAACAAGAAAAAGCCCGGCTTAAACCCAACATGCCGGCAATCTGGTATCAGCAAGAGAGCAAGCCATTAATGGCACGCTTTGAGCTCGCGGGAATTGTCATTTAAGGTAATGTCCCAAACTACGCAAGCCATCTATCATCGTCGTTTAACATCAAATTTGATGTATCTCGTGCAATAACCAACCGACTAAGATGCATACAATCAGTACTACGCACCGATTAATCTGAGGCACTTTTCTCTCGATGATCATGGACAATCGTAAGTATCAGGTGTGGCACTGTTAACGCGAACAAAACGACAAACACTGTGGGTAACCACTTGTTACCATCAAAATCGTTTGGAAGAAGAAAAAAAGCACACAGCGATAATAGCTGCGCTAACCATAGGAATTGCAGATGCCTTGACTAAAAAATACCAAGATAGCCTGTATCTCCTCTTGATATCAAGAGTATGGAGTGGCCCGTGCAACCCACAAAAATAAACGCAGAAATAGTACAGAACTGGTAGTGCATAACTCGTTAAACTCAAAACAACCAACCATGTTATAAGTTCTAAAGATATTTGGCGGAAATCAATGAGTAAAGCAGTTAAACTCAGCAGCCCCAAAATTGACATCGTTAAGACAATATTGCGAGTCGCATCGTGAGGAACGCCAAGTGCACTGAAATACATGGCAACGGAGTTAGGTTGGAATAACGCAGGCATTGCTAAAACGATAATTCCCACCAGTCGCCATCTCTTTGGTGCTATGTTCGTCCAGTCGCAACCGAAGTGGTAGGCAGCTAACGCCAAAAACAAACAAAGGCAAAAAGTTGGAAGCCACAACCAAGTGAACAGGCAGCACACTACTACCAAAAAATAGGCAATACATGCCGTCGCTAAAGTTACTTGCGAAGAACGCTTCTCTACCGTTAGCTTGTTCAACATGATGATATCTAACGCACCATGGGGCAAGCCAAATACCAGAATGGCAATGAGGGGGTGAGGTCACTAAACGTAAATTCGGAAAAAAGCCCAGATAAGATGGCAGCACCTGAATAAACCGCTCCCAATTGAGTAGCAGATGGTTTTTCGTAAGATATCATCTCATCATTCCGATAGCGGCACTCAAAAACAAGCACTTAGGCATAGAATTTATGACACTGACAATATCGGCAACCGTGGCACGCTCTGTCATAAACCTTGAAAATTGCTCGGGCGAAGTACCTCTCGCCATACGGCTAAATATCTCTACAGCCATATCCGGTCGGTTACGCAGTACTTTCAAAAAAACTTTATCAAGCCAGTGGTATCGCCTTGGTGATTTGAAAGGTGTGACTACGCCACCTTTTATTATTTGTTGGGAAAAGTGTTCACTGGCACGTTGTATTGAAATGAAGGCGTAGCCTGTTGCTGCTCGTATGTTGTGCCCGCGGATCCCAATGGATTGCCAACCTGAGTTACCAGGAGGTTTGCCATGCTGTGAAGTAGAAAGCGCAATATTCTCAGTTGCCATCGGAAGCACACCATGCTCCCACGAGACAATGTCTTCTTTCATCAATCCCATGTTACCGACAATTGATAGAACCTTTTCCTCCAAGCGCGTCTTAGACGGTAATTGAGAGGAAAAACTGCGTTACTTCGATCAATGCATAATTCACATCAAAAGGCAGGACATAAATAAACTCTATCCCCTGATCTATCGTTTTCATATCAACCATCAAATCAGCAACATTATCAGAAAAGAGCGGGCTAGAGCTACTAACCCAAGCGCCTGAAAAACATTGAAGCATACCATCGGGTGTACTTTCAGAAGGCATTTGATGGCGGCTATCAAAACCAATTGTTGCCTCAACTAAATATCTGTCATAACAAGCCGTCACGCATCGATCGTTATGTCCTGTATTTGTGACATCAGCTCCGAACACCAAAGTTACGTTACTAGCGGCCTTAAATGTTTTAAGACAATGAGAAAAAAAGTCAATGGCCTTGATGCAAGAGTACCCCTGGTCCCCGGTTGTTACAGTATGTATCGTGTCTGCGATTTTCCAAGAAGCCCAAGTTTTGCTGACGATAGGACGAAGGTACATTGGGATGTATTCACCCTCCCAAAAACACCATGTCTTGTTGTTATCGACGTTTCTTTCCTTTCTAGCATCACAATGTGACCACGATATCCTTTTTTAGGAGCGCCATTGCAAGTGAACATGTTGATAACCCGATACCAAGCATAACAACGTCAGCTTTAAGTGTTACCATCAAATTCACTCCTAAACTTTTTGTATTCGCTTAAAAGAACCAAAGGCTGGTGAAGGCAAGTATCATGTCCTTCAGTCGCTTCGAGAGCACTGGTTGATAGAGCGGACATAGCAACGGCAACTTTGGAAAACGGCGTTACTACTGTTCGGCCTTTCCAGTACTGCAAGCCCCTTTTTCTAAGTTTGACTCCAATTTGCCGGTATACAGACTCCGCAACAATGATTGCACGACGACTTGGTGGTGGGAGGAATTGATACCCTTGACGAGCACTAGTGTAGTATTGGTCTGCAAGCGTCAACAGTCTCACTATCGCATCACTTACTGTGGTTCTCACAGATTCCCCCTCATCCGAGGCAATGTCTTCAGGTGCAATCGGACACCACTGATAAGGTAAATACCGACGCCCCATTTCAGCATCTTCAAGGACGTCTCTGGCAATGTTTGTGAGTTGTAATGCTATCCCCAGATCAATGGCGTAAGGCATCCCTTTATTATCCGCTTTAAAATCGGGCACATCATTAACCCTACCACGCCAGCAACTCGGTAAGCATATTGGATCAATTCGCATTCACTTTGGATGAGCACCGAGTCAATGTCACTTTGCACGCCTCTCACCAAAGTAAAAGCGTGCATAACCGGGATATCGAGTTGAGATGAGAGCTGGAGGAAATCGTCGACAAACGGCTCATCAGACTTTCCCAACGACAGCTGTCGCTGTACTTCCTCCAAACTTTCGAAAGCTAGCTGTTTATTAGCTGTACTGTCGGCAATATCATCAATACAACGGCAAAAGTAGTACAGCCTAGCGGCTTGCTCCACCTGTTGTTTACTGAGCAAAAACTGGCAAATCTCCACGTTTTGCCATGATTCGACAAACACTTAAGAGCCGTATTTTCCATGGTTATCTCCAGACAAACGACTAGACAAATTCATACGCGGTTTCGCAGTGTCACTATTTGTCAAAAGGGTGCCGCTCGAACGCCCTCTAGCATGGTCTCCCGTAACTTCAGGGACAATTTTATCCAACACTTTTGCGGAACAAAGAACACCAGGGAGACCGGCTCCTGGATGGCTGCCCGCACCAACGACAAACAGATTTTTAGCCCTTCTCCTCGGTTATGAAATCTAAAGTAAGCCGATTGTGTTAGGGTGGGCTCTATAGAGAAGCCCGCTCCATTTATGCTGTTGTAATCGCACTGAAAGTCACTAGGTGTCATACAAAATTGTTCAACAATACAATCGCTAAGACCTGGCAATAGAGTTTCACTGAGTGCGTTTACGATCTTATCGCTGTACTTATTTTTACCGTTTCCCAATCAACATTGGACTCTAGGTTAGGTACTGGAGCAAGCACGTAGAAACTATCGCATCCCTCTGGAGCCATATTGGGGTCTGTCGCGGTTGGTCTATGGACATAAAGAGAAAAATCATCAGCTAACACTTTATCGTGAAAAATGTCATTGAGTAAGCTTTCATAACGCTTCCCTAACCATATAGTGTGGTGAGCGACGTCCTCGTACTTTTGTGTCGTCCCGAAATACAGCACAAAAAGCCCCATCGAGAACTTGGCATGGCGTGACTTGAGTCTGGCCGACAGGGTTTGGTCCTTCTTCGCAATCATCTTTCGGTATAAAAAGGCTGGATCAGCATTCGAAACTACCACGTCGCAGTCCATGAGATCACCATTAGATGTCTTCGACCCGGATCACTTTCCTATTTTAGAAACAATCACTTTTCACTTCAGTATTTAATTGAATATCTATACCGTTTTCGAGCATGAGTTTTTTCAGGCCGTTCACTAATGCGCCCATCCCACCGATGGCAAAGTGCACTCCCCATTTTAATTCTAGGAAGTGAATGAGGTTATAAATACTTGTCGTGTCGAAGGGGTTTCCGCCAACAAGCAAGGGCTGTATAGAAAATGCTTGTCTTAATTTCTCGTGCTCTAAATGCTCACAAACCAATTGCCACACTGTTTTGTAACACCCCAAACGAATCAGGTTAGGTACTTGCCTAATCATTGATAGTGGATTGTGAAAAGGCTCATCCGAGAGCTGTGTAAAGCCAATGTCGAAAATAGATTCGGAGGTAGCTAAAAGATTTTGGTAACCGATTGCATCATTTGGAGAGATTTTTTTATCTCTTCCAACGTGGCTTCAAGAGTGCCCCCATAATCGAATGTCGTATTATCGTGGAAATAAAAGCGGTACCAAGGTGTCACTGGTACAATCGAAACATACTGGCTAGTCTCTTTACCGAACAGGGCAAACAGTTCATCAATTAAAAAAGGGGCCGTGATGACGGTTGGACCTGCATCAAAAATGAAACCGTTGCGTTCGAACACCCTGGCACGCCCGCCCAGTTGATCCCCTTTGTCTACCAGAGTTACGCTGTAACCTTTAGCGCAAAGTCTTAGCGCAGATGCAATACCGCCAAAGCCTGCACCAATGACTATCGCTCTACCTGAGACTTCGGAATGATTATGAGCCACCACATTGCTTCCCCTGTGCCAAGAAAAGTAGTTTTCGTATCACCGCCTTGTAGGCTCTCACTGTGCACAGTCGGCATTAATAGCAAATCACGTTCACAGCTTTTGATTAAATAAACAGCCCGATCTTGAGTGAGCTTGATGGCATCTTCTGGCTTTCTGTCTAACAGATTTAAATTCAAAAGGTTTGGACGACCTCGTGTAGCATCTTCAACACTGTCTTTGATGTCATCTAATATTTGATATGCGATTGCCAGACTGGATGCCGCATGCCTAGCTGTTGGAATTTCATTCAACCTGCCACTGCTGATTAATGGTAATTCAAGCGACAGAGCGAGTAGCGGACCTGCCTTTTTTCAGCAATGGATTCGTAGTTTTGGGGACTTATGTGTTCTTTCGCCGTCAGGTCGGCATTTTGCCCTTCTACCGTGACCGAAACGGCATTTTGTGTAGCCTCGAGGAGCTGCGGCAAAAACGTTCGGGGAAGAAATATTAGCCAGAATACCGAATGCTCTCGCTATAAGATAATCTCCGGTACATATGGCCACATTGGTCCCGAATTTAACCCAAACAGCACTCTGGCCACGCCTCAACGAATCACCATCTTGTATGTCATCGTGTATGAGCGAAGCGTTGTGCAACAACTCAACGGCGGAGGCTAATCTCATGGCGTCTTCGTCATTGAGTCCCAGACACAATGACATATCCAAGCAGACGCGCATTCTAATACGACTTCCACCTGTCATTAAATGATAATGAGCGGGTTGGTTGCCAGATACGACGGACAATAGGAATTCCTCGCAATCTTGGTAGGTAATCCTTTTTTGACTGGCTTCACTTGGAGAAGAACTGTTCATTGTCAACACCCTTCTAGTCGTTAAAGTAATTGCAGGTGAGGACCAGGGAGCGAAGCTCCCCGATCGTATGGGTATCAATCTCGAGTCTTATCCCTTGGCGTCCTGACTTTCCGAGGTCGCCGCGTACCAAATTAACAGGCCAAACGCTATTTATTCACCACGTCGGCTAGGTTGTAAACTAAGTTCAGAGAAGCGTCATCAACCGCTCCCATCATGTACCCCAAACATAACCGAGAGGATAAATCGCCCAACCAACAGTCACGATCCAACGCATAAGATTGTAAGCAAATTTCACTGAATCGCTAGCTTGGTGCTTCGCTGCTTTGCCTGCTTCACCAAGGAATATTTCGTACAGGATGTAGAACCACCCAGCATGCCGATGACGAAGCCCACTGTAACGCTGATATAACCGACTTCACCCAAAAAGCCTGCAATTAGCATAATCAGAGTACCGACAAGAAGGCGCCAGAATATACCAGCAGAGGCTGCACCAATGGCACGAAGTATAAGGTAAAACTCAATCATCAGCAGTGGGACGGTAAGTAGCCAATCGATATAGCGGTAGACCGTTGGAGTTTCGCCTGTGGCGACCCAAACATCTCTCATGTAGAAATAATGAACTGCTGCTATCAAAGTGACCAATGCAGAAACGGTCAATGACGTCTTCCACTTCGCTGTTACTCCCTGCGTTTCCCACAAGAAGAAGACAGTTGAAGCCATCAAGCCATCGAGATTAACCAGAATGAAATACCAACAAAGTCATTTGGTTGCAAATTGGCTGCCGCATTTGCTGCATTTGGGAAAACTGTAGCGGATGCGACTAGTGGTATCTTGAAGTGCAAGTTATGCTGACGATTCCATTTAAGGAGCGGTATAAAATTTTTAACCAGATTTTCCATAATAGTCTCACTTGTTGCAGTTGGTTTTGCGAGGACCACACGTTTAAAACTATCTCGCTTCTCAAAGTTGGTTACGAAAAAATTACTTTGAATGATCAATAAGTAATGCTCAAAAAATAATAGTTGACATAATCACGATGTCCAGAGGAGGCTTTGAAATTCCAAGAACTAACAAATGGAAACGTCGTTCGAACCTTCTAGCCCATCAATACCTGCAGTATCCCAATCAAAAAACTGCTTGAATATGGGATGATTGAAACTCTAAAAGTCAAATTTCAAAACAGCCTAGTAACTAGAGGTGCGAACTAAAAGTTATTAATATGTTAATCATAAATATAGAGTTTTAATTGATTAACCTTAAAATTTAATATGTAGAAAAATAAAATACAAATCAATCATTAATATGCCAAGCCAAATACATAAATAAAATTTGCTATAACATTCAATTTAATTTAGTGTGTAAAAATAACAAGATTGAGAAAGGAAAAATCGAGATAACAATTAAAACAAATATCTTGTAAAAAAGTTCAAAGATAAAAATCACTAAATTAGACATCAATCTATCGAAAGATCTCAACCATTCGATGTGTAACGTATCCATTTATTGGAATAAAAATTAAAAATACAACAGGCTTAAAGTGAAAAAATAAATACTATTACGCTTTAATAGCGTTAGCAACTAACAGCTCCTTTTCTTTGGCAGACCCGAATGAAATGTCGATGATGAATGGCTCTCATGAGCATAAATTTAAAGCAAATGGAGAGCTTTCAGGGCAAGCGGATATTTTGCTAAACATGGCCTTAAATAGCATGTCCCCTACCCAACTGAATAGCCTAGCAACAAACTATTTGAAACAAGTAGAAGATATTGATGTGTCAGGCCCAAACTATGATGAGGAACGCACTAAAAATGACGCTGTAAAACAAGAAGTAGCAGAGTCTATTTTTTACTTATTAAAACATCAGCACGTTTCCAACCCAAGATTCATACCAACAAGTAATGGTATTACCGGATGGTGTCTTAAAGACCCTAAATCAGGCTGTAATGGTCCTATTAGCCCTTTCGGGACAAATGCTCGCATTGATGAAAGTAAAGCACCGAATGGTGGATATTCCCTTATTGTTGGAAAACCCAATACTGAAGCTACTATCACAACATTATTACAGACGGTTCCAGGGCATACTTACACTCTATCCTTCGAAATGACAGGGGAATTCGTAAAATATCCCGGCCTTTCTTATACCTACCAGCCTGTAAACTCTGTGGTCAACGTCGGTGGTGAGACTGTGTTTTTAAACAAACAGCATCCTCTTTTTAAAACAGAGTTTTGGATTAGAGGAAATCTTGGTTACTCATATGCACCTTGGGACAACCGAGAAAATGGTCGAGACCACTGGGAAAAAGTTGAATTACAGTTTGTTGCATCTCAGCAGCAAACATCGCTCAGTTTTACTAGCAAAGCACTAACAAGCGATGGAGCTCAAACTTCACCGTTAATGCTGTCGAATGTTATGGTTTTCGATGACGTCACTGCCGACAAAGGAGTGAGTGATGGCAAAGTCGCCTTGATTGCCTCTTCTGGTGTCGCAATTTTGGGCTCAGCGGCAACCGCTGTATACCTTGCAAAGAAAGGGATTATAAACAATGTCTTTAACAATCTTGGTTATACTTCAACCTCTGTTGGTCCAGGCACTGAGACAATGCACCTAACACGAGCACTTGATGATATGTATGAAATTGTGCAGGGGAACGGTGGGCAACAGGTTCTGGAGAATTATTTAACGTTCCCGACTCGTGAGTATGCTGAAGAATATTTCAGAAATGCGGTAACACCAACCGATTTAAATTACATGGCTCAGATGGGTTTCCGCAATGTAGAAACTGGTATGCCAGCGGACCAACTCACATTCGAGGAAAGTGCTGAGTATATTACAAAGATCGTTTCTAAAACTGCGCCAATAGAAGAACAAACAGTTATAAAGTTTGACTCTCAAGTACAAGCCGCAAACTTCGCAAGACAATTGGATTCATATCTTCTTAGAGAAGAAACAGCGGAACCTGGCATCCATCAATATGTCAATAGCATTAGTGTGATGATTGGAAAAGAAGAAGCGAATGCGGTAATAGCAGAACACGAGTCTGTGATAATTTTACACAGTGCTTCTGAGTTCGAATTTGGTTCGGCTGGTCAAATGGGAATTGGTGAATTTGTATCTCGTTTCGCTATCTCAAACGGATTTGATCAATATATTGTTGATAGTCTGCCTTTATATACAATTCTTCTAGATTAGCGGGTATTGGTTGGAGCTCTATTCCCGAGGATGTAAGCTTTTAGCATCTAGTGTTATTCACAATTCATACCAACCGGGAATGACAGTAGAAGAATTTTCATCGGCGGCTTTAGAAGCTTTAGAATTGGCTGGCGTTATCGCAGCATTATAATTTTTAACTAAGGTAGTCAGTGCCAAAAGTAAAGTTCTAGGTTTATTGCTTTTGCAAAGACTAAAAAGCTCGCTTCATTTGGATGAGCGAGCTTTTTATTTCTTAACAATAGCTAATATAGTACCCATCCGATAATTGGCACTATATCATCAATCCAATAACAAAATAGTCACGTTAACTCTTAAAGACTACAAGCTGATGTTGGTTTAGCGCCATTCCTTATTTCATTTCGCGATAAAACACGCTTTTTAAACAAACTAAACTTTATTCTTTCCTTGCGATGTGCGGTAAAACTAACTTGTAACTGAGCCTCTTCACCAAGAGCTAAACCGTCGTTTTCACTCATGTATTGGTACCATGAATTATTCTCTAGATCATTAAAGTTTTCTGGTATCTGCCCTAAATAGCTAACATCAGCAGAAGTGATATGAGGCCATGCCGCCAACTGTTCTTCAAACAACGGAGTACACGATTCACAAGGAAGTTGGTTCACAAACACAGTTAAACTTCCCCCCGATTCGAGGTCTCCACTGAGAATATCTTTTTCGATTTTTCTCATTGCTTTTATTTCAGCATCATTTGCCCTTGCATAAGATGAAGCTCTAAAATAACGACCGCCACTATGATACTCCTCTTCTGTAATCTTTCCCGTCACGAGGCGCTCATTAACCCTCATTTCAGCCTCAATTTTTTGGGTAAAGTCAACATTATGACCTTGTAAGCCCGGAGTTGGTGTCTCACCACTAAAAGAGTGATATATACGAGTAGCACGTTCTCCATTTGGCATTGTGTAATGATATTCAAATCGTGCAATCGACTTTGAGCCGACTCTCTGGACACCTCGCTCTACATCACTTTTTTTAAAGTTGGCCGGAGATACAATGTCAATATATGCCTGACCATAAGAGTCAACAATTCTATCTACAGTGTCATTAAGTAATGTAGTGGCTACGCTCTCAGAGTCAGTAACCCGGGAAACATTGACATCGGCAGAAAAACGGAAGCAGAGAAGATAGCAAGCGGCAGCGCTATTATTTTTGTTTTATTATTCATTGTTTTTTCCTTAATCTATCTCACAATATTCAGTTATAAATGCCTCTTGGCTCGCGGCAACCTCTTCATCTTCCCAGAGACCTTCCGCTCCTAATTCAGCAGCTTCGCTAGTAGTAAAGAAGTCAAACGAACTCAACCCCTCCATCGCCACCGCTAATGGTAAAAGCGTATTAAGCAAATTAGTTAAGAAGCTTTTTTGCTGACTGGTGTGGGAATATTTTGGCGTTATCGCTTGAGAGAACTCTTGCGTATACCAAGTCCAAAGTGCTTTGTCTGTCATATCAACAAAACACTGATTTCGTGTATTTTGTTGGCCTCGGTATTCAAAGTCTGAATTACAAGGGAAGTCAATGTAACCCACACGATCAACAAGTGCTGCTGAAAGGCGTGCTAATCGATACTGTGTTTTGAGATATTTACGGTTATGCTTATATGGATTAATAACAGAATTAATAGAACCGTTTAATACCGTTATTAAGTACTCTTTATCACTTTCCGATATCTGATTTAATCGATAAGTATCATTCAAAAATCTATCAATGACATCGGTATAAATCCCATTTCTTCTCCAACTAGATTCTTCGATTATATGACTCTTATCTCGCACAATTTGAACTGCTAACGCAAACTTTGAAACTAGTGCATGTACATTAAAACTATAATAGTCATCTTCAGCTGAGAAAATACTCCACGCTTTGTGATAAATATCAGGATCAACTTGAGCTTTCACGACATTTGCTCTAACAGCTAACGGGTCGTTGTGGTAGAAAAAGCTGCCTGGGACAGAGACACTACCCGGATTAAGTTGAACTTCGGAAAACTCGACTTTTGGCCTCGCTTTAGTGTAACCGGCTTCCTTGGTAAACAAACTCAGGGAAACAGTTTCAGACGGTTCTGCATCATAATGGCTTTTAAAGTCTCCCCAGCTTGTTGCCAAGTAATGTCATTAAGTAACCACTCTGAACTGTAGTCGATATTAGAGTAGTCTGAATCTGGCTGTAGCAGAAATATATCTTTTACATATTCATCGGTATACCTCTTTGCCGTATCGTTGTGGTGAAGTGCCTTTATAAACGTATCAGCTTGTACAGCAAATGTACTCGATGGGTAGGGCGCTATTGCCATGATTGCCAATAGCGATGTTTTCTTTATCATTCTTTCTTTTCCTTCTGATATTATTTCAAATGCATTGCACATGAAAAACAAATATCACACTCACAAAACTATATGTTTATAACAAACAGTCGATTTTTGTAATTATCACTGACAAGAACAATTTAAGTAATTTAATTTCAACGATTACATTTTCAACTAAAATAACAGTGATAAAACAATCAAAAAAATCATTGCCATAATGTATTTTATAATTACAAGTGCGTAATTTTAGTCCTATACTTAAGTATTATTTTAATCCAGCATACTAAACCTAACGACTACTAAAAAATTAGTCAGATATAACCTTAGCGAGCCACTCAAATGCGTACATTTTCTTTAGAGATCTATCAAGCACCGCTCAATGCGATCATCACTGGTAAAAAAAAGTTGAGATCAGAACCAATAACAGTTACGAAAGTGTCGCCTATGACAAGCTTAAAGCAGGCGATCAAATCGCTTTTCAAGTCATATCTGGTCCTCCTTTTGTAGGCTTAGAGATCATAAAGCCGGATGCACTAACCGTCGAAGTACTGGATGTCCGTCACTATAAAAACCCGAGAGAGCTTTTGGTTAGCGAAGGGCTAGAGGTACTCTCTACTTTGTGCTCCACGTTAGACGAGGGTGTAGAATTACTCTTTAGCTTTCATGAATATAGAGAGATGATCCCCATTCATGGAATTTTTGCCATTGAAATACGTGTGCTCGACAGTATGCAGATTCAAAACATTTAAAGCCCCCTTTTGGGGACTTTAAATGTTAAGCAAAGTGACTCCCTACAAATCTAGCTCGCTCATTTCAACAATGCCATCGATACTACGGGCATCAAGGGCTGAAATTATGTAGATAAGTCGAACAGGCTGCGCATCACCTGCAAACCTCAACGCTAATTTATTCTTCGAGCGCGTTCTGCCTCTTCAATCACGACATATGTACTGTTAGCGATCACCAATTTCAGCCGGTTTCCTTCGTGTTGGATGACAACTTGGTCACGATCAAAGTCAGATAAGTCAATAAACGAAGCATGGCTGTTATCGTTGATGAACACTTGTTTGTAGCTACCAATAGCATCATTTATGTCGTAACCATTACTGCGGCCCAATGTCGAAAGAACAATAGCATCTGTCCCTTCGAGTTTGACCACTTCAATCAGCTCACCACGAGTAGGCTCCGAAATGAGTGACCAAGCATCACCAGTCCTAAACACATCTTGGTAGCTTCCTAGCGAGATACTCCCTTGTTGATCATCGGATTGAATCAGCTCATTGGTTTCTGGTACGAAGAACAGTTCACGCACTACAGGGCCTTCCACCGAGCCAATCCAAATCGCTTGTCCTGATTTGCCAAGACGAATCTCTTTGCCCGTTTCGACCACAAGCCAGCGATCACTGTTTTTGCCTAAGTGAATCACGGCCCCCGTTTCAAAACGTTCTGATAAAGTGTTTAGCATCCCTTCGTTCTCTATCAGCCAATGTTCACTGACTTCGACGAGCTTTGGCGGTTCATTCGCCGTCAACTCAAACACCAATCCGCTCTCTGTTTCTGCTCGATAACCATCACGACTCACATAAACATCAGTCAAAGCCTCGCCAATCAAGTCAGACTCAACAGGCTCAGTCAGTTGTCCGTCGGCAATGAATCGGAAGTCCGGTGTAAAGTTATACATTTGTTCTAAAGAGAAAGAAGGCTGAGCATATAACTTGCCTGTCATTGGCTCAAACAACCAAACAGATTGGTCGTCTTTCTTACCAACCAGTTTTAGTTGCTTATCGCTCCATTGGTTTGGTATTAAAACAAACTGCTCACTTGACGGCAGATACCACGCTTTTAGAGCTTTACCATCAAAATCTGACAATCCAAAAATCATAAGCTGATGTTTGGCGCCGTTAAATTTGGTCACCAACGTATCTTGCCAGTTGTACTGATACTGCTCCATCCATTGCTGGTTAATTGCGACCAGGCTTTTCGTACCTTCAGGCGTTAACACATGAATTTCGCCATTGTCACTCGCGATATAGACATGCTCGTGGGCAGTAACCTTGTCACCTTCTTTTAGAGTAACGTTTTTAATTCGTCCCTCTTTTTGAAGGTAAATAGATTGTTCTTTCTCACTATAGAAATACGCGACATCCTCATCGACAAGCAGCAGCTTTAGCTCTTCCATAGCAGGCAACGTACTAACGACTGTTGCCTTTTCTTTACCAACAATGCTCCATACTGGCGTTTCACCTTCAACGGCAACTTCAACGGTATCAGATAGTTGTGTTGGCATTTTCTCGTAAGCCGAAAGATCAAATGGTGCAAATTCGCTCGAGCTCATGGAATCCGAGATTAAGCGTCTGTGCTCCGAATCGACTGGCGCAACAAGAGCTTGGTACAACCGCTCATTGCCATGAATGTCTGTCAGCATTAACCCGCCTTCCGTTAAACGGTACAGGTATTTAATTTGCGACTGATCAGGCATATGATACGTGGCAGCAACATGAACTACGTTCGCCTCCGTCCAAGCATTGAAGCTGACAGAGATAGAAGGCCTAGACGGCTGGAATAACGTGTAAAAGCCCGTCATCTCGCCAGTGGCAATATCAACTTTCCATAATAAGCCATACTGCTGATTAAACAGCCAAGCTTCATCACTGGTTGCCGTTAGCAATTGCGCTTGCTGCGAGAGTTCGACAGAAACATCGCGGCTCACTATCACACGATCATTATTAATGTCGTAATAAGCGGTGCCAAGAGGTTCTCCGGCTTCTTCATAATTATTGATAACAACATAATCACCAAGAAGCTGATGCTTTTCAGCTAACGCTTCAAGGTGCTCAATCACATGAGAGCTGCTCTCTTCTTTTTGAGCGTCTGTTGCGATCAACGACAGTGTTAACTCTTCCACTTGCCAGATTTCACCTTGGTCTGTAAACACTTCGACAACTGACTCGCTCAACGAGGAGATATCAAGGGTGACGGTGCCAATTTTCAATACACCATTCGTCACTTCAGGTGTGGCTCCCTTAATAGCTCTCGCGTCAACTACCCACTTGATCGATGCTGCAGAGTCTTCTGAAAGCACGAACTTCGCGTGCGGCTGTACAATCAATTCTTGTTTACCCGATTCAGCACTCAAATGGTAAGTTAGCTTTCTCAAACCAAGCTCTTTAATCTCTGGCGTGACAACAACACGCTCCATAGCTCCCAGCTTTACGGATACCGTGTGCGGAACGAACTGCTCTCGCATAGTGCGTATGACATATTCCGATGGGAAAACGTAAAAGTCGAAGTCGAAATCAAGATGCGTTTCAAGCGATCTTAATATACTAAATCCTTGGTCGTTCCTAGTGGTCGAGCCTGGTAGGATTTCATAGTCATAATCGATGTACGACTTGCCTGTTGCGGGCAGCACTAATGTGGAGCTGTGGGCATCGATACCAAAGTACGAGCCATAACCTAGGCGCTCTCTTAGCGGTAAAGCCTTAGACTTGTCTCTCAATGCTTTTGGTAGATCGCCCGCCCAAAAGAAGTAGTTCAACCAACCGGACCCGGTTTTACCGTGCTTAGAAGAGTAAAGGGCTTGGCTACCAAGCTCTATTTGCCCGTTTGATAAATCAATTTGGTTAATGACCGCGCCAGGAATTGGCAGCAAAACGTTCTTCTCCGCATCATAACGGTATCCACCTTCACGGTAAGCATTGTCGACTTGATAGAAGTAGTGCCCTACTTGTTGCGCATCCATCGCAATATCACCAAACGCTTCAGCTAATGCAGTAAAGCCCACCGCTAAACCACCGACGATGGCTCCAGCTTCTCCCAGTACTAAAGCAGTCGTAGAAGCTCCCGCAATACCAGCGCCCAAAGCGGCCCCGCCGATAGCAGTGCCGACCGCATTGAAACCAAGCTGAGTCCCGAAGATTGCTTGTTGTTGAGCATTTTGCGCATGGGCAAGTTCATAAGCGCTCAAACTGACATTCACAGCCCCAAATACCAATCCAACGCCCTGATTCGCAATACCTGATAGGCTGTTTACTGTAGCGTTAACAAGCTCAGCATCGGTAGCAGCGGCAACTTTAAATAAATTCACCATGTGCTGAGCATCCATCAGAAGGCCGTGGGAGATTTGTCCTGCCATGACGTAGCTGTGAATCTCCAGCGCTTTCTGTAAGGCACTGCTTTTCTCGCCCGAGATTTGGCTTCTTTTTTCGTTTTGAAACCAAGTGATAACCGACTGAACCGCAAAACCTGCATTCAAACCATCGAATCCTTGCACGTCTTCAAATTCAAAGGTTGGAACACGTTGGCCAGTGCGAAGATCAAAGCGAGCCTTAACGTTGGCATATTGCTCATGGAGATACTCACTCACTTGGATCAACTCTCGCCCTTGAATTTGTACCCTTTGTTCCATTGCCCCATCTGGTGAAACAAAAGTGATAGCGGAATATCCGGGAGATGACTCCTCGATGCTCCCTATCACTGGTAACCACTCTTCTGGCAATCGATACTGAGTTCTCGCACGTTCTACAGCGTTAGATAATAGGCTGGCATGCTCATAAGCTTTAACTTTGGTTAGATTCATTCTCAGAGCGAGATCCTGTTGCACTCTGCTCTCTGAGTTTTCTAAAACGATAATAGACTCATCATCGTCAATCGTCATGATCGATGCATCATCATCAATAGTGACAATGGAATCCTCGTCGCTCACAGTAACGATAGAATCTCCATCTCCCACCGGGCTAAGCGGCTCTGAAGAAGAGAGGTCGAAAACCTGCTGACCGGGTAAAATTTCTACTAGAGACATTTTGGATGTATCAATCGCTAACACATTGAATTCAGGGTTCGCCTTAGTCCCCATTGATAGATAGTACTCCGCCATCTCATGCATCACAAAATGCGCTTCTAACGCTTTTTGAGAGATTTCAGCGAAGAGAATTCAACAACAGCAAAGTTAGGATCATAGAAATAAAAGCGCTTCTGTCCCATATCATTGATCGCAGCCACACCAACTGAATGTGTACTCGTATTGACCGCCAGTGAGACCTGTCCTTGCTCAGAGAGCCCACGGTTTACGGCCGCTATAATGCCCGCAATATCGAGTTGGCCGATCATTTGGCTGCTTTCTCTCGCTTCATAATTCGAGTGCAGGTTTCGTAGTGCATCTAATAAGAAATGGCTTTCCGCATCATGTGGGTTTGCCGCACCGATAAACAGCTTGTCAGAAAAGTTTCGGATAGACTCTGTACCCCTAGACATCGCTACAGACATCGCACGCACCAGAGGGTAACAACGACCACTACCATCCCCCATCAGCGTCAGCACAAACCCTTGAGGTAGGCTCGCGACGACTCGGCCACCTAAACGAGACATTTCTCGATTAAACTTTGCAGTAAAATCTAAGTTCTTCGTGATGTTCTCTTTGGTAATCTGATTACTGATTCGTCTGATTAGCGCTCCTTGCTGCCGAGCATCGAGATCATTAGATCCCAATAGCAATAACTGCTTTTGCGTCAGAGTCATTGAATCGTCGTAATCAGGAAGCCAGATCGCTTCAAAATTATTGTACCCGTCTTCGTAAGCGGCTTTTTTACTGCCTGATAGATCTTTTATTGCTCTCTCTTTACCAAGTAAACGTTGGTGTATTTGGCTCTTATCAAAATTGCCAGTCCTTAGGCTGTTGTCTGTAACAATGAGCTGCCCTAGGCCATTTTCTGACTTTTGTTGTACGTTTAGCCACATCTGATCGACCTGCTCAGACAAGGTAATCAGTGATTTTGCGTTGTTGTCTAACTCCAACAAGCTGGCACGCAGTAACGATAGCTTCTTCATCGATTGTGCGTTATTTGAGTTACCGGGTAGTTTTAACTTGGCGAGCTCAGCAATTCTTTGTCTAGCAAGCGATTTTCTCTGCGCTGAGATCTTCTTATTCAGTTGAGTTCTCAGCTCATTCCACCGCTTTAAGCTTGAGTGCGTTTCTAACACTTTCGCTTCCATTGGGTCATACGGTAGGTCTTCAATCTGAGCCGTAGACAAACCAAACCTTTTTGCCAGCTCAAGCACCTCTTTCTGCAAGCTTGTACGATTTTGCTCAAACAGTTGCGTTAAATTTTCACCGACAGCCATAAAAGGCACCGCCGTTGTGGAGCCCGTACGACGCACCTCTAAATCACTAAAACTATTGAATGACTGCTTCTGTACGACGCTTTGCCAACCTTTTTCATTAAAAACAAAGAAGGTGACATCGAGCCCTTTATCAAACTTGGTCACATCTCCAACGCGATACCCTGAACTTAAATCTCGCAATGCAACAACATTATCGTACAGAGCGTAGGCGTGCGGACGCTTGTCAAAGTATATGCGATAGTGATCAGCGTCTTGATCGACCACAACAATCGTTCCTCCATTGTTGGAGGCCGCCACTAAAACCTGGCCGACTCTGGCAGACTTAGCAACATCGACAAACGAAGGCATATTGTCCATCAAAGGTTCGCCAATCACTCTTAACTTGTTACTTCGCGATATTTCCTTACTTTCAAAACCTAATTGGAATCCATCTGTGCCAGACTGCATCATTGGCTTGCCTTTGTGCGCTGAGTACTCGCCGATAAGTGGCGTAACGTCTAACGTATGGGCTTTAAGGAACCTTGTGGATCACGTATAAAATCTGAGGCCGCACTCGTTGAGTCCATTTGCTCCGACTTTATAATCAAAGCAGGATCAAGTAGAGGAATACGCGCAGGATCATAACCATGAGCACTGAGTGCCTCAGGTAACAAGATTGCTAGGCTCTCACCGCCAAATAGGTTTTCAAGAATCGCATCGGTCGCAACAACCGATCTTGCACCACCGTGGCTAGAAAAGCGAAACGAGAACTTTCTGAATAGTTTCGGCCCTTAGCGAGTGAAACCATTCCCAATGGAGTGTGTTCAACCCAAGCTTGTTCCGGGATACGTTGCGCTAAAAAGTCGATGACTCGTTGAGCATTATTGATGTCCGCACCTTCAAGATACAACACAGCTTGGTCCGTCAATGAGCCAAAATATGCCGGCCCCATAATTTTCGCCTGCCTGACAACATCTGCGACTTCACCAGAGTACAAATGGCCGAAAGCGCTAATCACTTGCGGTAAGTACTCTTTGGTAAAATTGAGGGTAATTCGAGACGTGAAAGAGACTGCGATTCAGGCTCAGAATAAAACGTTTCTGGAATAAACGGGCAGAAGTCGCGCTGCTGATAAAGCTTAACTTGGAAACCTCTGAGATTGAACGTTCACTAAATCCCTGAACGTTGATCATGAGATCGGAAGAAGACGCATCGAGATGATGCAACATTTGATAGACAACCTCACTCTCCTCCACATTCAGAGGCACCAAGACTGGAGGTTTCGTTGAAGAGTAAGCATCGTAAAAGTCTTGATGTACGTTCGACTTCAACAATATGTATTGCTGGCGAGCTTTAACCGTCCAATGCCCTTCTTTACTCAATGTTGATTTGATATCCGATACCAGCCGCCTGTTTGCTGGACTGTTTAAGATTGAATCTCGCGTCCTACGCATAGCACTTAGGAAGGCGTTAAAACCAGCTTGATACTGCCTTTCCTCAAAAGTCGGGGACGAATAAACTGAGTTTGATATATGGATATCATTCCCTTCTTCACTAGATAGCGAGTAAGGCTAATGAAAGCCGAAGCCAATGCTGTCGTTAATAGTTTTTTTCTCATAATAATTAGTTTTATAAAATACAACTGAATTTATATAACTAACAAACTATTTGCAGCTATTCAATAAATTTAAGAAATATTTAAATATATTAGAAGTTTCAAATTAACAATATCGCGACAATAAGTGATAGATAAAATAAATATAAGAAAGAATATGAAGTATCATGACAATTTAATTAGTAAAGCGCAATACCAGTAATTGCCGCCTATATTTTTATTTAGATAGCATATCGTTAATGCTTTCAGGCATTTCAATAAGCCATTGGTTACCAAGTCTTTGAAGGATAATCACTTCATTAACCGTGATGAGCTGCCCTAACACCCAATCCTTTCTTTGAACATTAATATACTTCTTGTCGTCGAGTTCAAATTCATTGATGATGCGCAGGGATTCAAAGTTTAGGGTGTTTTCCCGCTCACCTTTTTCACTAGGCTCAAAAGTTTATTCATAAATTCATCATTAGACATTAACGCAATATCGAAAAGAGAGGCATCCTCACCAAAAGAGATATTTTTCAGTGTGATGATATTTTCGTTGTTATTCTCAAGGCCATCGATAATGATCGATTTAAGTTTCGCTATACCATTTGGATGATAAAAGCTAGCAGATTGGTCGAAACCCACTTTACCTATAAAATCAAAATAGTGCTGAACAAACAGAGTAGAATTTGCTGGCAGTTCGAGCTCTCCATCAACCAGCACTCTTACGTCTTCTAGGAAAGAAAACTTTGTACTGTAAGGTGTAAAAGCAATTGCACCGTCGTCCAGCCAATGTTTGTAAACCCACGTTGATTCATCAAAGCAGTGTTCAGAGATACTTTCTAAAGGCGCTCTATCCCCTATTGTTGTGTTATGAATCTTCTCTCCTCGGTCATTCGTTTTGTAGGTGTATAACAAGACACCAGATTGACCATAGCCTTCACTTTTATCGATCTCACTAAATCTATTTTGAATACAAACTCTGTTGATATGGCTTAATGCCATAGGAAGCTCAGCAATAGACTCAGCGCGCTGCTCTAGATAGCCTTCGGAGAAATCATAAAATCAAAACAGGTGCTTGATATAAATTTGGCTGTTCTAAAACGGTAGGCAGCCCTGTTTTTACTGAGGGAGTGATAGAGAACGTCTGGCTACAAACTGGGGATGATAAAATTAATGCTGCTAGGATACTGTATTTATTCATTTAATCCTCCTTTAAGGAAGGTGGATTATCTTTTTATCGTTCACCTTTCAAGGAATAAATCCTAAAATAGAATTGAATATATATAGTTGTGATTGCGCTCAAGAATAAGGATAGTATTAAAATACAAAACAATTTAAAGATAGAAAAGACTATAACTAATAAAATAAATAGCTAACTTATGAGTAAACTCAGGTTCAACACTGGTATTATACCCTGATTAAAAACAAGGAAATAATACCGGATATTGATATAAAAACATTTAGAAGAGACGACTGGCAATTCACATCCATTAAGTCATAGACACTCTGCAACTACCTTATTTCTCCCTGTCAGCTTCGCTTTGTATAGGCATTTATCTACTTTATCTAAAAAGTAACGAATATCCACATTAGCTTCTGATTGCTGGCTATACACACCAATAGAGCTCGTCAAAAAGTGTCTCTGCTCGTGACGGTCACACTGAATTGAAAGCGTAGCAATGGACTCTCTAAATTTCTCTGCACGTCTCACGCAGCGATGATGCTCTGCTCCTACAAGCACAATCAAAAACTCTTCCCCGCCCATTCGAAAAGCGATTTCGTCAACACCATTGAATTGCGAAGATAATAACGACCCAACCTTGGTGATGGCCTCATCGCCCTTTAGGTGGCCAAGCTCATCATTAAGTTGCTTGAAGTAGTCTAAATCAATAGAAACAAAGCTGACCGTTTGATTGCCTGCTTGTGCTTTGGAGAGGATATCTGGCGTCATGATGTTAAAGTATCGGCGATTATACAGACCCGATAGTTCATCAGTAATAGCAAGTTCTTGAAGCTTCTTATTGAGACATCGCAACTCTTTTTCTGCCACAAAACGACGATGCTTTTCTCTCACTAATTCAATCGATTGAGTCGAGACTTCAAAATACATTTTGAGAACCGTATCAGCGACTAAGCGTTAATACCCTGTAAGGTATCCACCGCATTCACTTTGGCCATCTCTAGAGAATCACTCGATTCCAACGCTTTCACTGCAACGCTCATTTTCTTGTCGTCACCGATGATATGGAAAACGAGCCAACGAATTAAGAACTGCAGGATATGTTCAATCGATTCTTGCCAGTTAAGGTCTCTGGACTCAGATTGAATTTTAATGACTTCATCAACGAAGAGGCATGACTCTTTTTATGTTCATGATTCCAAACATCATCAGAAAAGTGTTCATTCCATACACTTTCTTCATATGAGAAATGGTATTGTGCATAGTCTTTTAATTCACCAAACACACCATCTACCTCGATTTGATCATCATAAATCAACGTATTGGCTAATTTGTTCACCAATAAAAATAGATGGTAGTGTTGTTCATCAATCTTTGTCATCCCTGTCTCAAAATTGTGATTCCATGGGAAGATGATCAGTTCGTTATCGGACATCGCTGGGCATATATTAATACTATTTCTTTGCTGGATAGTACCCCATGTTATTTTAACTTGATAGCCCTACCATATAATTTGACAGAAAGAGAAAATAAACTTGTTATAGTTATTAAATTAATGAATTTCTTGTTAAAAAATAGCACCAACCAAGTGGTGCTATTTTTTAATTATTTGGTTAGCTTTCTCTAAATAATTACTTTAATTCAATCCACGCTTTGCGCTGAGCTTTGTCCATGTACGACCAAGCCATAAAACGGCTGACTTTTTGCCCTTGGCTCATTTCCACTATTCGGATCGCTTTTACACCCAATTTTTCAAGCTGTTTGCGCATTGGGCGTACATTGTCTTTCTTTGAGATTAACGTGGTAAACCAAAGTACTTGTGCACTGAATGCTTGGCTTTCGTTCGCCATCTTGCGGATGAACGCAGCTTCACCACCTTCACACCATAGCTCAGCATTTGCCCACCAAAGTTAAGCGTGGGTTTATTGGCTTTTACTTGAGCTGTTTTCGCTTGATTAGCTTGAACCTTCACGCCTTTCTTACGCTGATTTGCCTTTAAATTATCCAGCTTACGCTGACTACCCATCGCGGCTTCTTCAGCAGAGCGGTGGAACGGCGGGTTACAAGTTGTAATATCGTAGCGATCGTTTGGCTGGATAATACCGCGGTAAATATTGGACTCACTGGTTTGTTGTACAAGCTCTACCTTACTGTTTAATGAGGCGTTACGCTCTACAATTGTTCGGGCTGATTCAATCGATTTCGGATCAACATCGCTACCCGTGTAATGCCAGCCGTATTGAGTCACACCGACGATTGGGTAAATACAGTTTGCCCCAACACCTACATCAAGCGCTTGCACTTTATGGTGTGCATACTTGCTTTTTACTTCACCATCAAGCAACTCTGCTACGCGATGAACGTAATCCGCGCGCCCAGGAATTGGCGGACATAAGTAAGTATCAGGAATATCCCAGTATTCAATGTCATAATGCGCCGCCAGCAGCGCTTTGTTGAGCATCTTGACGGCTTTTGGATCGGAGAAGTTGATTGAGTCTTCCCCTTTCGGATTCTTTATCACAAATGATTTGAGCTGAGGCTCTGCTGTGATTAGCTTTTTGAAATCGTAGCGACCTCGATGTGAATTACGTTCATGCAATCCACTTTTAGCAATTTTGATCACTTCCACATCGCTGCTTTTGTTCGCGGCGTTAGTTTTCAGACCTGTGCTTTTTGTAGCTTTTGCTGTCGGCTTATTTTTCACACGCTTTGGTTTGATCTTGGCGATTTCTTTGCCCGGCTTAGGCTTAGACTTCGCCGATTTTGGCTGAGCTTGTTTCGCGTTGTGATTATTAGTCTTCATTCGAATTCGCTTTTAAATCGAGGTAAATCATAAACAGACGAGCATCAAATTCGAGCTGGTGATACTCAGGTTCCATATAACAGCACAGTTGGTAAAAGGCTTTGTCGTGGTTTTCTCACGCGTGTGTGCCAGCTCATGTACCACCAGCATGCGCAGTAACGCTTCAGGTGCATCTTTAAACACGTTCGCAATGCGAATCTCATTTTTCGATTTGAGCTTGCCGCCATGGTTACGGCTGATCACGCTATGCAAACCAAGTGCATTGTTGACGGCGTGAATTTTCTTATCGTAGACCACTTTGCTAATTGGCGTGTACAGCACGTACGTCTGAGCATCGATCGATGTACAGCTACGTACGTCTGAGCATCATCGATGTACAGCTCGTACAGCTCGTACTCTTGAGCCATCGTCGAGTACGCAACGTACGCGTCAATCTGTACATCACGTCTGAGGCAGCGAATGTAGCCACGTTATCTGCCATCCATCTGTCCAAGTCACCGGCTAGTGGA
>LZQR01000096.1_pt1 | contig 23777 bp, 29 predicted proteins | sample 768601 | NCBI WGS metagenome assembly LZQR01 (sample SAMN05207299, study PRJNA324521) | oil field metagenome | isolation source: sample BH-FW-24 from oil reservoir | place: India: Bombay High | collected 2015-12-04
TTCGACAAGGATTTCCTGCGCTGGATGCTGTCGGATGGGGCCGGCGCTGTCTGCATCGAACCGCAACCGCGCGCCGACGCCGTCAGCTTGAAAATTCACTGGATTAAAACCCTGTCCTACGCCAACGAACTGGAAACCTGCATGTACGCCGGTGCCACCAAGCAGGCTAACGGAGATTTGATTGGCTGGAACCGTTATGACGGCGCCACTTTGATGCAAGAAAGTGTGCTGGCCATCAAGCAAGACGTCAAGCTCCTCAACGACAATATCGTGCCTTACGCCATCACCAAAACCCTCGACAGGCTGGTCGCGGAAACCGGGTTGCAGGCCGACGACATCGATTATTTCCTGCCACATATCTCGTCAATGTATTTTTACCACAAGGTCGCCGATGCCTTGGCGGACATGCATTTCGTCATTCCACAGGAAAAATGGTTCACGAATCTCACCACCAAAGGCAACACCGGCTCGGCCTCGATTTTCATTATGCTGGACGAATTGGTCAAATCCGGGCGCTTGAAAAGCGGCGACAAGCTGCTCTGTTTCGTACCGGAAAGCGGCCGCTTCTCCAGCGGATTCATGTTGCTGGAAGTCGTCTAACCTCGCAAGGAGCGCCTATGAAAATCGATGAAGTGCCCCAACAAGCAGACGACATCTACGAAGCGAAACCAAAGTGGTCTACGCCGTCGGCCGGGACGGCAAACTCGCCACCGCGTCCACCCAGGGTTGGGAAGCGGAAATCGAGGCCTTGAAAGATGCGGTCGATGAAATCGAACAGCAGGCTCGTGAGGCCTGGCAGCGCGCCCGAAACGGCGAGACTTCCCCGCTGGAGTACCACATGCTTCATCAACGATTGGATGTGCCGATGCTGGCGCAGGCGATAGGCAAATTCCAATGGCAAATCCGACGTCACTTCAAACCCAACGTCTTTAACCGTCTGTCGGACAAGCGCCTGCAACAATATGCCAAAGTCATGGGGTTGTCCGTCGAGGCCCTAAAGCGCCTGCCGGATACCCTCGAACCCGGCGAAGCCCAATCTTAACTTTTTCCAAACAACCGATTTTTATGCCTGATTTATCTTCAATTCCAACATCAACAGCCGCCCACTGCGAAACCGGGGCCGCCGCCGGTTTATTCCGCGCCCACGGGCTCGATTTATCCGAAGCGATGGTCTTTGGTCTGGCCAGCGGCTTGACCTATGCGTATCTGCCGTTCGTCAAAATCAACGGTTTGCCGTTGATGGCCTATCGCATGCCGCCACGCATGATTTTGAAGATGTTATCGTGGCGCATCAAAGGCTTGACGATTCGCTTTAAAACCTTCAAAAACGAAGCCGACGGCCAAGCCTTCCTCGACCAAAAACTGGCCGAAGGCGAATTGGTCGGTTGTCAGACCTCGGTGTTCTTTCTGCCCTATTTTCCGAAAGAAATGCGGTTTCATTTCAACGCCCACAACCTATTGGTTTTCGGTAAAGAAACCGTGGACGGCGAATCGCAATATCACATCAGCGACCCGGTGTTTTCACACACCGTCACCACCGATGCCGCCAGCCTGAACGAAGCACGCTTCGCCAAAGGCGCACTGGCACCGAACGGCCGTTTGTATTACTTCGAGTCGGTGCCGGAGAGCATCGATTATGACACCTTGATTCCCAAAGCCATTCGCTTTACCGGCAAGGCCAACGGCAAACGCAACATCACGCCGATTTCCGGTGTGGGCGGCATGAAACTGGTGGCGAAACGCATCGAAAAACTGGAAAAGGACACCAAACGTTACCGCCAGTTGTTTCTCGGCCACATCGTACGGATGCAAGAAGAAATCGGCACCGGTGGCGCCGGTTTCCGCTATATGTACGCCGCCTTTTTGCAGGAAGCCGCCGAGAAACTCCAGCGCCCGGAACTGAATGAATGGGCCGATGCCTTTGTCGCCATCGGCGATGAGTGGCGCGAATTCGCCTTGCTGTGCGCCCGCATCAGCAAAGGGCGCGGAAATCACACCTTAAAAGAAGCCGCCGATTTCCTACGCCGCATTGCCGATCAGGAATTGGTGCTCTACAATCAGATGGCGAAATTCAAATAACATTCAAGTAACCCAAAATGCCTCAGGCCTGGCGGTTTTCAGGGGATTTCGCCGCGGATAGCACTTTTGGCTTAAAACCGTCATAATGGAGACCTTCCATTTTCGGATCAGGGTTTGGTCATGACATTCCAACTGACGTTCGATATCTGGCTGGCGATGGGCGCGGTATTACTCATCATGGCGTTGATGCCCAGCCTCAGCGTGCTGCTGGTCACCAGTCGCAGCAGCCTGTTCGGGGTGCGCCATGGTTTGGCGACGGCCGCCGGCATTGTCAGCGCCGACCTGCTGTTCACACTGGTGGCGCTTTTCGGATTGAAATGGCTGGCGGACCATTTTGAGCCCGGCTTTAGGTTGTTGACGTATCTTGGCGGCGGCTACCTCATCTGGCTCGGTGTGCAATTGCTGCGCCGTCCCCCAGAACAGAAACCGGTGACGCAAACCACCCACGCCACCCTGTCCGCCAGCTTCGGGTTAGGCTTATTGTTTACCCTCGGCGACCAAAAAGCCATCCTGTTCTATTTCGGGTTTTTCCCTGCTTTCGTCCCCATGGAACAACTCGAAACCGGCGAGATCTTATTGATTCTATTCCTCACACTGGTGACCGTCGGCGGAGCCAAGGCCTTGTATGCCGTCAGTGCGGCACGAGCAACGATATTGCTTCGCCCTCGCCGTCAGGATTTGATTCGACGCATCGCCGCCAGCGTGTTTCTCGTCATCGGCGTATACCTCATTATCACCACCACATTGGAGTGGCGATGACGGTGTCGCAACGCATTTTGGACGCTTGGGACAAAAATGCAGCCTGGGCCAAAACCGTACGGGAAAACGCCTTGGCCTCTCGTCGGCTGGTGACCGACGCCGCCATCGTTGAACAATTATTATCGGAACCCGATTGGTCGTCGCTTCTCGATGTGGCTGCGGCGAAGGTTGGTTGATTCGCGCCCTGAAATCCGAACGCCCCGATGCGCACTTCACCGGCTTCGACGGCTGCGCGGCCTTAATCGACACCGCTCGCGCAGACGATCGCGATGGCGATTACCGACACCTCACCTATCAGCAAATACACCGCGACCGTTTTTCAGGACCTTTCGATCGCATTGTCTGCAATTTTTCATTATTCGAAGACGAATCCGTCGTGGAACTATTGCAGCGATTACGCGATTGCCTCACGCCGCAAAACGGCCGGCTAGCAATTCAAACCCTGTATTCAGACGCGCCAAAAAGCGAATGGGAGGCCGATTCCTGGGCCGGCTTGCCGGACAGCTTCCGAGAACCACACCCCTGGTTCAAACGTTGCGAAGCGGATTGGTTCGAATTATTCACCCGATTGGGGTTGGAAATGGCGTCTGTACATTACCCGGCTTATCCGGACAGCGACCGAGTCGCATCGGTGATTTTCGTGTTGAAAACAGGCAATCGCCACCCTCAATGATCCGGCCGGTTCAAGGCAAACACACTTTGAAATTCCGACGTTTCACACTTCCTGCTGTCGATTCGGCTGCACAAGCCTTCCAAAGCACACCCCAAACTTACCGAAACAACTTTACACTATCGCAAGAAATTGCTATGGTGATTTGATTAGTATTTTTAATGATTTTAAATAAGGAATTTTTTAATGGGTATGCTATCCAACTTAAGCGTTTTCCCGTTGAGTATGTTGCTGCTTGCCGCTACTTTGGTTGGATGCGATTTTTCAGACGACGATAACTCCGATCAGACCAAAATTTCGGGTGTTGTGCAAACCGGCTGTGGCTCGACATCACTGAAAACCGGCGCTTTCTCGCAAGTGGAATTGTATAAAAGCACGGGGGAAATGCGGAATTGATCGGAGCCAGTTCGGCCGATGATCAGGGCCATTTTTGGATCGGATTTGACGATGATGAAAACCCCGGAATTTATTTCCTCAAAGCTCGACTGGATAATCAAATAGACTTGATGGCGGTTTTAGGAACCGAAATGACTTCGAATGTCGTCATCAATGAATTAACAACCGTCGCGGCGGCCTACTCATATGCCCGGTTTTTTGATTTCCAGACAGACTTGATTGCAGGAAGTGGTGACCTTCTGCCTCTTCAAATCGCGGCTGGAATGAATGCCAATCTCGCCGATGCCCAAAGCGGTTGCCCCTCAACGGTCATGCTGAACACTCCGAATGCCGATCAAACCAATTCACTTAGATCTTTACGCAGTTTGGCGAATCTTGCTTCATACTGCGTGGCAGATGCTACGGTATGTTTACCCCAACTTCAGAGCTATGTGTCGAGTGGCAGCAATCAACAGCCGACAGGCTTGCTTGATTCTCTGGTACTGCTTGCGCGTAATCCAGCAGGCGATGTGTCCGGAATATATGACTTATCAAGGAAACAGGACGTTTACGAACCTGACCTTGAAAGAATACCTGATGCTTGGACGTTGGCCGTCAAAGTAAATGACACCGGTAGCGCGCAATACACCTTTGGGGGGCTGCCAACACTGTTTTGACGAACGCGGCTATGCCTGGATCAACAATAATGTTGTGCAGGGAGATACCGTTTCGTCAAATGTCATTGTCGTACTGAAGCCGGATGGCTCCCCTTCAGACGGTAAAAATGGAACGCCCCTTTCACCCGTAACGGGTGGCGGTATCCTCGGTCCAGGGCTGGGCATTACCTATAACAAGGTGTCAGACACCATCTGGCTGGGCGATTTTGGATGGGGTGGTGTGAATCCAAGCGACTCCGGGAATGGGTCGGTTTCGGAAATCGCTCTCGATGGCCAACCGATTTCCCCAGACAGTGCCTACGATGGGGGAACCGACCGGGTTCAGGGAATTTTGGTTGATAACCAAGGTAATGTCTGGTCGGCCAATTACGGCAATGACAAGGTGATTGTATTTCCCGGTGGCGATCCACAGCAAGCCGTCGAAATCGGTATTAGCTGTCAGCCATTTGGCCTGGCCCACAACCCGCAGGATGATACGGTTTGGGTAGCGACGGTAGGTTGTCAAGAAGGTGTGGCGGACAGCGTCGTTGCTCACTATTCCTTGCAAAACGGTGTAATCACGCAACTGTCCTCGACAACAGTCGGCGATGTATTAAAAGGATTGGATGTTGATTTCGACGGTTCGGTATGGGTCGCATCGGGTAGCGACAGTTCGGTGTATCACCTGAGTGCTGACGGTGATGTCTTAGACCGCATTACCGGGGTGACCGGATTAGCGTCACCTTGGAATGTGCGGATAGATGATGCGGGAAATGTCTGGGTCTCGAACTTTGGTTCCATGGACCCCTTCGACCTTGACAACATATATTCAAACGCGGCTGTTTCCGTATTGGCAGGTGCACGCTCGGAATCCGGCAAACCGCTGGTACGCCGCTCTCACCGTCCACGGGGTACACCCTTCCCAGTGCGGGAGAGGAAGTTATATTGTTTGATGGTACGCCTCTCAGCCAGACAGGAACAAATCAACCGAAATTTACGCCAATGATGCGTTCAGTGAGCGCCGTGCCCGATCGAGCCGGCAATCTATGGGTCTCAAATAACTGGAAACCAAACTTCCACACCGATTTAACCCATAACCCTGGAGGAGACGGATGATCATTTTTGTTGGGCTGGCTGAACCGACCACTCCCGGCCGAACTCAATGATCCGGCTGGGTCAGGCGTTTTTGCAAACGCCAATAGGCCGCTAAAAAGAGCACCAGCGCCAGGCCGAGCAGTTGCAGGATATAGGGCCATACCGATTGAAAATCGCCCTGGCGTAACAGAATTTCCAAAAAGGCTTCCAAGCCCCAGTTCATCGGTGAAAAAGCGGCGAGCTTCTGCATGGCGTCCGGCATCACGAACACCGGCACCATCACCCCGCCCATCGCGCCCATCAGCAAATTACTGACACCGCCAACGGTCGAAGCCTGTTCGTGGGTTTCACCCAAACCGCAATCAACAACGCAAAACTGATGGCGGTCAAACTCAACGCCAACGACACCGGCAACAATAACCAGGCATTGCTGCTCAATTGCAACGCTTCTCCGCCCAATAACGGCACCAAAATACGCCCGTGAGAAACATCAGCCCTGTTTGCAGCAAATTAATCAGCATATAAGGCAACAGCTTCCCTAACAGAATCCATTGTTTGGCAATCGGAAAGGTGTTGAGCCGTTCCAGCGTACCGTTATTCAACTCCACCAACAAGGTCGCCGAAAACGGAATCACAATAAAGAACATCGCGAACACCAACCAGGCGGGCACACTTTGTTGCACCGAGGTCGGCGTCACTTGGGTCGTACCATAGGACAAATTATCTTCGCTCAACACGGTCGGCCCCAGGAATTTGCGGATATCCAGCTCCGGAACCTCTTGCTGGCGGCTTGCCGAGCGGGAACCGGCTGCGAAGGTCACGGCAATTTTCTTTTCCACCAGTTTGCGCATCAACGCCGCTTTCAACAAGGAACGGGCATAACTCGGTGCCACCGGAGAATAGTCGATTTGAATCGGTGTCTGAATCGGCTCGCCGCGTTTAAGCTTTTTCACCAGATCCGTCGGCACCTGTATCAAGGCCAAACGCTCCCCGCTCAACGTCGCTTGCCGGGCATCGGCGATGGCTTGCGGACTGTTTTCAATCGGCAGGACATCAAAACTTTCCAGGTTCAGAAAGTCGTTCTGCCAGGCCTGGGAGATTTTATCGTCGAACACCGCAAAGATTTTCAAGCCACCGGATGCGGAAGCGCTCGAATTCTTGGCGTCCGTGGCCTGTTTGTCGGAAAACACTTCCTGCAAACTCATCGACATAATGACCACAAACACCACCGGCATCAAAAACAGCACCAATAAGGCATAGACATCCCGCAAAATCAAACGGGCTTCTTTCTGCAATAAGGCCTTAAACATGGCTCACATCCTCAAGCGCCATATCCGACTGCGAAGCGTGTTTCAAGGCAGCCAATACGTCCGGTTGCACGGATTCGAAAAACAACGTCTCCATATCCAGCGGTTGCATCGACAAGCGTTGCAGTTTCGCGCCCGGCAGGTGATTTAAAAACGCCATCACTTGCCGGTCAATCAACGCCAAATCGGTATCGGACGGCAATCGCCCGGACACCTTATTTCCGTCAACGATAAACCCGTTTTGTTGGCAAAAGTCGTCAAAAGCGGGTAAATGATTTAAATTTGACCAGGCCTGGTCGATTTCGACTTCCAGCTTGACCCCGCTTTCTCGCCGCCAGGCATCCAATTCTCCCTGGAAACGCACTTCACCTTGATGCAACAACGCCACCTGATCGCACAACAATTCGATTTCCTGCATGTGGTGCGAGGTATAGACAATCGCCACGCCCTGGTCGCGCAATTGACGAATCGCCTTGAGAATGAAATCACGGGAAATGGGGTCGATACCCACCGTCGGCTCATCGAGAAACAACAGTTTCGGGCGGTTGACCAAACCGATAGCCAGATTCAAGCGACGCTTCAGGCCACCGGACAACCGATCGGCGGTTTGCTGGCGGTGCGTTTCCAGCTGACAAAACGCGATGGCGTCCTCAACACGTTGCGTCCGTTCCCCCAAATCCGCCCGCAAGTCGGCGAAAAACTGCAAATTTTCCAGCACCGTCAGGGTCGGGTAAAACGCATAGCCTTGCGGCACCAGCGCAATCTGTCTCAGGATATCCGTGCGATGCGTCGCATAATCCAGTCCCAGCACCGTCAAATCGCCGGATTGCTTTTTAAGCTGGCCGGTCAGCAAACCGATCAAGGTGCTTTTGCCGGCACCGTTGATGCCCAACAAGCCCAAAATGCCGTTTTGTTTCATCTGCAGGTCGAGCGCTTTCAGCACCGGTTGACCGGGCTGGTATTGGTAAGAAAGGTCTTGGATGTCGAGGGTGTTCACGAGGTGAAAAGGGTTCCGCTGAAAATTGCACAAACTTTCTCACAAAAGCGCTGGAAACACAACCGATTGGCGGTTTTTTGATAGACTTAACGCTTCTCGTTCGCTTGCAAAGGAAACAGGTTTGAAACACTGTGATGTCTTCATTATCGGGGGTGGTCCGGCCGGCTCCATCGCCGCCGCAAAATTGGTCCAAGCCGGTTACGACGTCAAGCTGGTGGAGCGCCAGGTCTTCCCGCGTTTTGTCATCGGTGAATCCTTGTTGCCACGCTGCAACCAACTGCTGAACGACGCCAATATGCTCGACAGCATCGAAGCCGCCGGGTTCCAGTTCAAAGGCGGCGTCGCCTTCCAGACCGGCCGGGAATTCGAGATTTTCCATTTCGACAACAACCTCGGCGAGCCTTCAACAGTTCCTTTCAAGTGAAACGCGAAATCTTCGACCATGAACTGTTGAAAGACGCGGAACGAAAAGGCGCGGATGTGGAATTCGAATCCGAAGTCACCGCTTACGACGCGGACGCCAACATCGTCACCGTCAAAACCAAACAGGCGACACCGAAACCTACCAGGCGAAAAAGTCATCGACGCCTCCGGATATGGCCGTGTTTTGCCGCGCTTACTGAACCTGGACGCCAAGCCGAAACTGGCCCTGAGACGCGCCACCTTCTGCCGAGTCCAGAATGACGTGCGCCCCACCGACGGCACCGACGGCTACATTTACGTCGATGTGTACGGCGACAACGATGCCTGGATTTGGAACATCCCGTTTAACGACGGCATCACCTCGGTCGGCATCGTCTGTACCGAAGAATTTTTCCAATCGTTCAATATGACCGACGACGCTTTTTGGGATCACATTGTCCACACCCATCCCTGCGCCAAAGAACGCTACAAAAATGCCTCCAAAATCAATGACGTCGGTTCTTTGAGCGGTTATTCGGCCGCGGTGAAAAAGCTGTACGGAGACAATTTCGTCTTGGTCGGCAACGCCTCCGAATTCCTTGACCCGGTCTTCAGTTCCGGCGTGACTTTGGCCTTGGAATCCGGGTCGGTTGCCGCGGATTTAACGCTGCGTGAATTGCAGGGCGACGCCGTGGACTGGCAAACCGACTATGAAGACTACATGATGCGCGGCATCAATGTGTTCCGCGAATTCGTGGAATCCTGGTACGACGGCCGTCTGCAAACGATTTTCTTCACCGAACACAAAGACGAACGCATCAAGCAATCCATCACCTCGGTACTGAGCGGTTACGTCTGGAACCCTAAAACTATTTCGTCAAATCACCCACCGCCGCCGTGAATACGCTGGTGGCCATGATTGAGAGTTCCAAACAACCTGTTTAAAGTGCTTCCCCAGACTCGGTTCGACTTCTGAATCAAGCGAGGTTACTTCAAGACCTTTGCGCGAGTCAGGGCGCGAGATAAAAAAGCGGGAAAATGGGTGGATTCAAGGCAAAAAACGCAGGTAATAGCCTGTACTATTGCCAAGTTTTTTAACGCAGAAGCCGTGCATTTTAACCTTTTTTAGCCGTGTCATTGGCTCGCGCACAGGTCTTATCACACCCGATTCTGCCAACGCGCCAGAAGGTACACCCAGATGACGCCGACAACCAAGGTTTGGCCGATGGCGACCAGAATCGGGATGGACGTCCACAGCAAACAACCGAACGTCAGAATCGTGGTCATCCATGCAATGGTGACCGATTGCATGGCGTCGCCACCATCATGCGGTTCCCGCGAAGTGCCCGATTCCAGCTTAGCCTGGCGTGCGAACAGGCTGTAATCCAAACCGATCGCCACCACCAAAAAACCGGCCAGTAAATGGAACACCGTCACCGCTTGCCCGAACAGAGACAAGGAGGCCAAGTCGCGCCCAGCCCGAATACGACCGGTAGTAACATCCGCCAGGCCTGGCAAAACTCGCAGTGGCCAGCCGGAGCCCCAATACAAACACCCACAGCAAGCCGAACAAACCCCACGCCAGTTCCCAACGTAACTGAGCCACCGACTCCGCCACCAACGACCGCTGATTGAAATATAAAACGTCCTGCGCCTCACTCCAGTCTGCCAAACTCGCTGACCGAGTCACGCCTTGCAATAGAATCTTTCCGACCACACCGTTCGCCGTCTCAGTGACCAGAGTCGCAACAAAGCCTGCTGCCAATCCAGCGCCAAGGTTTCAAATCGCGGCCAATCCAACGGTGGCAAGGTCGAAGACGCTTGCACACTTTGCGCAAACGACTGGAAATGTTTGGGCTGTAACGGGGTGTCGCTTTTTGCCAAAGCCGAATTCAGCGCATCGGCGATGGCAAGGCCGAAAGGCGTTGCGCTTGGCACTGCAAACTCGGCAACCAATCGGATAGGCCCAACCAGCCTTGAATGATGCCGTCCGTTTTCAACTGCGCCAAACCGGCCGACAAGGCTTCCTGCCGTTGCAATAAGGTTTGCATGGAGTCGGCTGGCACCAGTAAAAACTGGCTGGCTTCCGGCTGGCGGAACGCCTGGCGTAAATCCCCGTCCTGTTGCAATAAGCTGGGCGGCACCGGACTCAAACTGGCCAAGTCGTCCTGCCACACGATGGGTTTCCACCACAGCACCGCGAGGACCAAAGCGGTCAACCCCATCCATTTCCAGCCATCGCGAACGGTTGCAAGCGCCGGATCCGTATCGGCCATTTTCACAGCCGTTGGAATGGACGTCACCGGCGACAGTACCCATAGAATGAAACGGGTCATGCCCAACGCCGTCAGAAGGCCGACGGCGGCAAACAATCCCATCTGTTGCACTCCGGGAATGCCCAGCCACATCAAACTGACCCAAGCCGACCAGGCTGCTCAAGGCGCCCAAACGAATCACCGGCCAATTTCGCCAGGCCTGCTGCGGCGATTGTCCGAGCGCCGCTAGAGCATGAATCGGGTAATCCACCGCCACGCCAATCAAGACCACGCCCAAGGCCAGCGTCATCGCTTCAATGGATCCAAACACGGTTTGCACCGCCAGCGTACCGAGCAAGGTGCCCGTCGCCAAAGGCACAAAACTCAGGAACACCCAAAGACAGGACGACGGAACAGTCCAAAACAGAAAGCCCAATACCAACAAGGTCGCGATAACGGATAACCATTTGACGTCCTGTTCAATGTCGTGGCGCGCCTGTTGGGCAATCCAGGCCACATTGGACACAGCGATTTTCACGCCCGCCCTATCCATTTCGGGAACACCCGATTTCACTAACGCCGCTCGCAAAACCGGTTCGACCGCTTGCAAATGGCTGGCCAGAGCCGCCGGTTTAAATGTCACCAGAAACAACAATTGTATGAATTCAGGTTGTTCGTCAGAGGAAGGGCTCGCTTCACCCCAAACGCCGGCCACCGACGGCACCGCCTGCTGAAAACGGGATTGCCCCAAATAACGGAACCATTGCTGGGTCGGGTCACTGAGGGCGGTGGCTTTATCCAACACCAATCCCATTTGCCAGGCTTGCCACAAATCGTCCAGCCGTGACGGTAAGGTTTCCAGGTCAAAATCGGTCATAAGGTAACGGTATTCCCGTAAAGGCGCCCGATTCCAGGTGGAGACGGACGACGGAGCATTCCGAACCCCGGCCACCCAAGACTGATCCCGTAACGCCGTGGCCAACGTCTGACTGATAGCCGCCGCGTCATTTAAGGTGATATTCACGTTCAAAGGGATTTGAACCGACACCATTAACGGTTGCTGCGAGCGGTCTTGATTGAGGGATTGTTTCAGGGAATCGAACAACACCGCTTGATCGGCGGTTTCAGCCGGCGGGAAGAAGGCGGTCAGTTGATTTTGCAGGGTCAGTTTCGGCAGACTCCAAGCGGCCAGCGCACCGAAGACCAGCACCACGGCCAGCAAAACGCCATAACGCGACCGCTGCGCCATCCGTTATGGCTCCATGCGATAACGCCGCCAGTCACCGTTGGCGAAATTCAATTGGATGGTTTGCACTTGCGCTTTTGATGATGCCAAACGCCCGATACGATGATGTCATGCGTGGTGAGAATCACATTGGCTTTCGGCTGATAAGTCAGTTGCCAACCGTTTTGAGGTAGGGCTTGATAGCGCACATCATACAAATCTCCCAGCGCTTGCGGGCGCCGGATAACAAGGCTTGCAACGGGTTCAAAAACGCCTGAATGTCCGGCACCTGTGCCAACGGCATCTGCCAATGCTTGTCGGGAAAATCGACCTTGACCGAATCTCCGATCATCGACAAGCGGCCTTGAATCGGCTGGTGATACTGCAATGAAAAATGCTGTGGATTCCGATAATGAAAGGTGCCTTGATAATCGCTGGTGACATCCAGCAAGGTATCGTGCCGGGCTTCGACAAAATCCTGTGTTTTCGGAGTTTTGGCCCAGGCCTGGTAGATTTTGGCCTTTTCCGCTTGAGCCGCTTGACCCGTTTGAGCCGCCGTATCGGCGAACGCATGACTGGTGAACAACAACCCAATCGCCATCATCGAGATGGCCCATTTAAATCCACTCAAGCCATTCACTTTGAAGCGTCCTCGTCGTCCAGCCAATAATGGTAAAAATTGAACCAATTATACGGCGATTGGCAGCACTGTCGCGCCACTTCATCCATATAGGCTTGTGCCATTTCCTGTAAACTGGCACCCGGCTCAAACGTCAGTGCATCACTGTAGACATGATAACGATTGCCACCTTCAAAGCGGCCAAAGAAAACCGTCACCGGAATATCAAAACGTTTCGCCAGTTTGAAACCGGCAATCGGAATCAGCATCTCATCGTCGAAAAAGCGTACCTTGACCGTGGCTTCCTGCCCGACCGGACGGTCCTTCAAAATCGCCACCGATTGCTCGGATTCAATGGTGTCGTGAATGTCAAAAATGGTTTGCAGGCCATTGTATGGAATTACCATGGTTTCCATTTCCGGGTTCAGCTCGTTCAGGAGTTTGACGATGGTTTCGTTTTGATCCACCTTCAACACCACCTTGATTTTGATGTCATATAAATCCAACGACAAGGCGCGAATGGCATCCAGACTGCCGAAATGGGCACCGAAATACAATTGCGCCGGATTCTTTTTCATCGATGCCTGCCAGGCTTCAAGGTTAGTATACTCGACCTCAAAGGGTTCAATGCGATTGGTCAGAAAGTAAACCCGATCCAAAATGGTGGTGGCGAACCAAAGAAAGTGTTTGTAGGTGTCCCAAAATCCGGCGGGACGCCCCAACACTTGATTCAGATAATGGCGCGAAGCGGCCTTCTGCTTGCCGGAAATCGGCATATAAAACAGGATAATCGGATGCAACAGTAGCTTGACCAGCCAACGCGGAAACAGCAACGCCAAACCACGAATCAACTTCAGCCAGAAGCCGGAAGTGCGCTCTTTTTGCTGTGTCCAATCGGTTAGTTTCGGTGACGTCATCGTATCCCGCCCTGCCCCTCTTGTGTTTGAACGGCCGCTCGGTTGCGCAAAACCAATTGACCTGTCGCCGCGGGAATCGCTTCCTCGCTTAATGCCAATTTAAACCGGGCCTTAAGCGTTTCCGCATCGGCGTTACCCGTCCATTCAATCTGCAAATCAACCGCCTGTTCCGGCCGCACCAGATGGGTGAATTTGGCCTGTGGAAGCTTAACGATGTCATATTCCGGATAATGTGAAACCAAAACCTGTTCCACCGCCTCCAGCAACACCACCCCCGGCACCACCGGATTGCCCGGAAAGTGGCCGGGCAGGCTCGGATGATCCGCCGGGACGGTAAAGGTTTCTGAAATCGGTTCAAGCACGGACATTTGGGGATTCGGTTCCTGTTTGCGTTGCGTTTTGTTTCGCCAAGTCGCTCAACTGTTGAAACTGTATTTTACCTAACTCGTTGCGCGGAATCTGCTCGACAAAATGAATCGGTCTGGGCAAAAACACCGCATCCATGTCCTGCGCCAACGCCTGTTTGATGTCGTGCGCGTTCAAATCGGACACCACAAACGCCTGCAGCGTTCGCCATTCGGTGCTTGCCAAAACAGTCCGTCGGAGACGCCGTCAATGGCTTGCAGCTTCTGGTTCAAATACGCCAGGGAACTGCGTTTTCCCGCCACTTTCACCACATCGGAGCGCCGCCCCAAAAGCCGAAACCGGTTCGGCTGGCCCGGAATCAATTCGAACTGGTCGTGCAACGGGTGGCTTTCCGCCAAAGGCGCGATGTTCACCTCACACACCGACAACGATTCCTCACACAGCAGGTAATTGTCATCGTACAGCGTCCAGGCGTCACCCGCCAATGTTTCACGTGAAGCAATGGAGGCGGTCTCCGTACTGCCGAACACCTCAAACACCCGAGCATGGAGCGTATCACTGACCTGCTGAGCCAAGGCTTCATCCAACGGAGCGGTGGCCGACAAAACCCGCAACGGCAATTGAGGCCAGTCTACATCAAACGGCATCAGTTTTTTCAAATGTAAGGGCGTGGAAGCCAACAACACCGGTCCAGCTTGCGCGGCCAATACGGCCCGTATATCTTCGGCGAAATCGGTCGCCCGACCCAGATGGATTGTTTGGAAAACAATGGCCAGAAATCGTGGTTTCCAGACCGAACATATGCTGGCTCGGCACCGTCGCCACCACGCACCCGGCTGGTTTAACTCGAAACGGGCAATGGCCTGTTGTGCCAGCAACGCCATTTGACGCCAGGTTTTCACCACCCGTTTCGGCTGGCCGGTGGAACCGGACGTGTACAACCAGATATCACTGTTCAACACCCTGTCCCAAATCGGCTGTAAGACCGCTTCATCGACCCAATTGCTCTTGTCCGCCGATAAAAACGACTCCGGCGTCGGCCCGGTTTCCGGTTCCTCTTGCTCGCTGAACCGTTGTACCGTTTGCGCTTGCGACGCTTCCAGCTCGGCGGTTAATTCGGTTAGGGTATTGGCGGCGACATTGGGCGGTAAAATGGTTTTGCCACCCCGCATGGCCACCGCCAGCATCACCATCAAAAACACATCGCGGCGGGCATAAAGATTCAGGACAACGGGCGCGTCCGGAAGGGTTTCACTGAAACGATAGGCGGCCGAGAACAATTGATGGCGGGAGACGTTTTCGCCCTCTGAAAGCAGAAAAGGGTCGCTTGACAGCAACCCTTTTAATGGTAAGTCCACCGAGTGGCCGGCCATGAATCAGGCCTGTTTGTTGGCTTGAACGAATTCGGATAAGGCCGCAATCGAAGCAAACACGTCGCCGACGTTCTGATCACCGGATTTGATTTTAATGCCGTAACGTTTGTTCAATTCCAACGAGATTTCCAGCGCATCGATGGAGTCCAAGCCCAGACCGTCATTGAAAATCGGTTCATTCGGATCGATTTCATCCACGGTCACATCTTCCAGGTTGACGGCCTCAATAATCATTTCTGCAATTTCGGTTTGCTCAGGTGTCATGTGTTTTTCCAATTTTGTCGGTTTTTTAAGCAATGCTTAACGATATTTTCTGAATTCAAAATCAGCGCAAATTATATCAGCCTTCCTTTTTCAATGGTTATAAAACCCCAGAAAAATCGTCAAAAAACTTACTCTCCAAATGTCATTTGTTCGATTTTACGACGGTCGCGCTTGGTCGGCCGCCCTTTGCCTCTCTCGCGGTATCCGGCCAAGGCCATTTGCGGTGGTGGCGTTTTTTGATTCAACATTTCGTGATCGATGCGATACAACGTTTCCGCCACTTGCGCGGAGCCACGCTTATCCGACACCTGCAGCACCGTCACCTCAACCTTGCGATGCGGTTGGGTGATTTTCAGAACATCGCCTTCGGATACGGTTTTGCTGGGTTTGGGCTTACTGCCGTTCAACTCGATCTTGCCGCCCTTTACCGCATCCAGCGCCACGCCGCGCGTTTTGAAAAAGCGTGCCGCCCACAACCACTTATCGACCCGAACCTTTTCCATGGTCAGCTGCCTTCAGCGTGCAACCAGTCTCGCGGGGCCAAATAATCATACAACTTAGCTTCTTCGGTGCCCGGCTCCGGGTGATAGTCGTATTTCCAGGTTGCTAACGGCGGCATCGACATCAGAATCGATTCGGTGCGGCCGCCGGTCTGCAAACCGAAAATGGTGCCACGGTCGAAGGCCAGGTTGAATTCGGCATAACGGCCACGACGGTATAATTGGAAGTCACGTTGACGATCCCCATACGGCACCGATTTACGACGTGCCACAATGGGACGATAAGCTTCAATGTAATGATTCCCGACCGACTGCATAAAACGGAAGCAGGTCTCGAAGTCCCAGCCGAAGGTGCTTTCGTTTAAATCGTCATAGAACAACCCGCCGACACCGCGGGTTTCATTACGGTGTTTCAAGAAAAAGTATTCATCACACCAGTCTTTATACTTGCTGTAAATGTCATCACCGAACGGATCGCAAGCCGCTTTGGACTGTAAATGCCAATGCACAACGTCATCGTCAAATGGATAATACGGCGTCAAATCAAAGCCGCCGCCAAACCACCAGACCGGCTCTTCGCCGTCTTTTTCGGCCACAAACAAACGTACATTGGCGTGCGATGTCGGGACATAAGGGTTACGCGGATGAATGACCAGCGACACCCCCAGCGCTTGGAAAGAACGGCCCGCCAGTTCCGGGCGTGCGCGGTGGCCGAAGCTGGCAAGGTTTTGCCGCGCACATGGGAAAAGTTCACGCCCCCTTTTTCAATGACATCACCGCCTTCCAACACCCGGCTGATACCGCCGCCCGTCAAGCCCATTTCGCCGTGGTCTGGCTCTCTTTCCCATTGATCGACAATGAAATCCTTGGAGCCATCTTCCGCCGCCAGTTGTCGGCAAATATCGGCTTGCAGGTCGAGCAGGTAAGTCTTAACGGCTTCGATGTCCACGTGATTCGGTTGTGTGTCTGACATAAACATTCCTTCATTCGTTGGGAGCGATTCAGGCGCTATTTTATAGAAAAAGCCCCGTCACTTCTTTAAAATATCCATTTCATCGGATTGGAAAAAGCGCATGAAAAACAATATTTTTGGGTCTTCCCCTTACTGATACTGCCTTTGCTCAGCCTTATCGGTTGCAGTGCCCAGACCACCAAACAGGGGTCGGTCGGCATTGAACGCGAACAAATGCTGTTGGTTTCCGAGCAAGAAATGCAAAAAGGGGCGGATCAAGCCTATCGAGAAGTGCTGGCCGAAGCCGAAAAGAACCATGCGCTCAACACTGACCCTAAAGAATTGAAGCGTTTGCGTACCATTGCAAGCCGCCTGATTCCGCAAACCAAAATCTACCGTGAAGATGCACCCGACTGGCAATGGGAGGTCAATTTACTGAAATCTGACGAGCTGAACGCCTGGTGTATGCCGGGCGGAAAAATTGCCTTTTACACCGGCATCATTGACACGCTGCAACTGACCGACGACGAAATCGCTGCCATTATGGGGCACGAAATGGCCCACGCTTTACGGGAACATAGCCGGGAACGCGCCTCTCAACAAATGGTCAGCCAAGCCGGCTTAACCGCTTTAAGCATCCTCACCGGCATCCAAGGCCCGGCGTTGGACGCCAGCAATCTGGTCATGCAAACCACCTTCCTGTTACCGAACAGCCGCACCCATGAAACCGAAGCCGACCGCATGGGCGTGGAATTGGCGGCCCGCGCCGGATACGATCCGTATGCGGCCGTCTCCGTTTGGGAAAAAATGGGCAAACTCTCCAAAGACGCGCCGCCGGAATTTCTCAGCACCCACCCATCCAACGCCACCCGAGTGGACGATTTGAAAAATACGCCGCCATGGTCGAACCGCTGTATCAGCAGGCGAAAAAAATCCACCCAAACCGGCCAAGCTCGTTTCGCAACCGAAACCTTAGCCGAGTACCCTCCTAGTCAACGTAAGCGGCGACCGGTTTCAGCCTCCCAGATTTCGGACGGGGCCGCCGCGCCGCTGACCTGGCCGATTAACACCGGCACCTCCGGAAACGCCGCCAAACAAGCCGCTTCACTCCGAATCGGCTCCTCACCGCTGACATTGGCACTGGTGGACACCAGCGGACCGCCCAAGGCATCGCACAAGGCTTGCACTTCCGGGTGTCGTGTCACCCGAATCGCCACGGTTTTCCGGCCACCGGTCACCCAATTCGGCACCGTTGCTTTGGCCGGCAGCACCCACGTCACCGCACGGTCCGCCTGCCAACTTTGCAGCACCGATTCGGTCCAAGGGCGTTCATAAAGCTCCGCCAGATCAGCTACCTGCTCCACTCGCGAGGCAATCAGGATAACGCCTTTTTCCAAAGGGCGACTTTTTAGGGCCAACAATTGCTGAAATGCGGTTTCATTGAACGGATCGCAGCCCAGACCATACACCGCCTCGGTCGGATAAGCCAACACCCCGCCGTTACGGACCCAATCGGCCGCTTCCGCCGCATTCAACCGTTTTTCCGTCATCTTGTCGCTCCACATTCACGCATCCGGCCATTTTAGCAAAGCCTCCGACCAAAAACACGACCACCCCGAAAACACCCAGGCCTGGTGAAAAGCGCTAGAGCACCTTAATTCGAAAAGACTGGGCAAAGCATGAAGGCCATTTCCGAAACCCGGCTTTTGTGTTAACGTTATGTCACATGACAATTTGATTCGGCAGAGGCTTGGAGGAAAGGCTGTGACAAACATGAAAAACGCATTCTATTGGGTGTTGTCATTCTGGTAATCCTGTCCGCCTCCGGCTGGTATTTTCTGCAAAAACCCGCCGCCCAAGCGCCCGGCCAACTGACGCTTTATGGCAATGTCGATTTACGCCAGGTCAATCTCGCTTTTCAAGTCACCGGGCAGATTGAACGCATGCAAGTCACCGAAGGCACCCACGTTAAGCCCGGTCAAGAACTGGCCTGTGTCGATCAAACGCGTTACCAAGCCAAGCTGGAACTGGCCCAAGCCAATGTCGCGGCCCTTCAAGCTCATCTCGACAAACTCATCGCCGGCAACCGGCCTCAAGAAATCGCCCAAGCCAAAAACACCTATCTCGCCACGCAAAGTGAAGCCAAGCAAGCCTATAAAACCTACGAACGCTTGAAAGCCCTGTTACCGAAAAACTCGCGTCACAGGAAGACGTCGATAACGCTGAAACCAAGGCCAAAGCCCTGCGTCATCAAGAAAAAGCCACCTATGAAGCTTGGCAGGTCGCCATTCTCGGCGCTCGCGACGAAGACATCGCGCAGGTGCGGGCCCAAATCGCGCAAGCCGAGGCCGAAGTCAAACTGGCGGAAAAAAACCTCACCGATACCCAACTGCTTTCCCCCATTGACGCATCGTCCGCCGACCGGGTACTGGAACCCGGCGACCTCGCCCAACCGCAACAAACCGTCATGACGCTGGCCCTCAACAGCCCGAATGGGTGCGCGCTTACGTGTCCGAAACCGCCCTCGGGCAACTCAAACTCGGCCAGCCGGCTCGCGTCCGAACCGACAGCTACCCCGACAAAGATTACTCCGGCTGGATCGGTTACATCTCACCGACCGCCGAATTCACCCCGAAAACAGTGCAAACCGAAGAACTGCGCACCCAGTTGGTCTACCAGGTTCGCGTCTTCACCTGCGACCCGGACAGCGAACTCCGCCTCGGGGATGCCGGCCACCGTGTCCCTCGACCTCCACACCCCGCCGTTAAATGACCCGCAATGCGACGCCCAACCGGATCACCTGGTGGATAACTAAGCACCATGCTGATGGATTCGGCCGCTCCCTTATCGATTGAAACGTCAGCAAGGCGTTCGTACTACCAAATCGCCGAGTGCAAGCCCTTGACCGATGTCACCCTTTCACATCGAACCCGGCCAAGTCACCGGTTTGATCGGCGCGGATGCCGCGGGAAAAACCACCCTGATGCGTTTGATTGCCGGGTTGCTGACACTAGATGCCGGACGCATCAACGTTCTCGGTTACGACGTCACCGAATCGCCGCTCGCCATTCAATCCGCCATCGGTTACATGCCGCAACAATTCGGCCTCTATCAAGACCTCACCGTCCTCGAAAATCTCCAACTGTATGCCGATTTGCAAGCCTTACCACCCGACCAACGTGACGCCCGGTTCGACCAACTTCTCAACATGACCGGGATGGCACCTTTTCGTGCCCGTTTGGCCGGCAAACTCTCCGGCGGCATGAAACAAAAACTCGGTCTGGCCTGCACTTTATTGAAATCGCCGGATTTACTGTTATTGGACGAACCGACTGTCGCGTCGACCCGGTTTCGCGCCGCGAGCTCTGGGAAATCGTCTATCAAGCTGTAGAAGAAAACGGCATGAGCGTTCTGCTCAGCACCGCCTATCTCGACGAGGCCGAGCGCTGCCGTGACATCAAACTGTTGCACGAAGGTCGCCTGCTGTCGGAAGGGCCACCCGACCAGTTCACCCAACCGCTTCAAAACCGAACCTTTCTGGTCAGCAGCAATTCGGACTGCCCCAAACGGCAATTGAAAAAGCAACTCGGCCACCAACCGGCGTGCGCGATGCCTTGATTTTCGGCGAGACGGTCCGCATTCTCACCGCCGACGCTCAACCCGAACCGGATACATTGCTTGCACCACTGAATTGCCCGAACGCCGACTTGCGCATCGAGCCGGTTGATCCACGTTTTGAGGATGCCTTTGTCGATCAACTCAGCCAGCAGGACGACACCGTTGCCGAGCCCTCGCAACCGATGGAAACCGCCGAGTCGACGCCCGACGATGACAAGGCCCAATCTTCCGATCCCGCCATTGATGTCGAAAACCTGGTGTGTCGCTTCGGTGATTTCGTCGCGGTCGACCACCTGTCGTTTCAAGTGCAACGCGGTGAAATCTTCGGCTTGCTGGGCGCCAACGGGGCTGGAAAGACCACCACCTTCCGCATGCTGTGCGGGCTGCTGCCCGCCACCGAAGGCCATTTACACGTCGCCGGGCTCAACCTGCGCAAAGCCCGTGCTCAGGCTCGGGCCAGGCTGGGGTATATGTCGCAAAAGTTTTCGCTTTACGGCGTGATGACGGTGGCCCAAACCTCAACTTTTACAGCAAAGTTTACGGCCTGAGCGGGCGACGCCGCCGGGAACGCATCGATTGGGCTATCGAAATGTTCGAACTGGAAACCTACCTAAACCAGACCAGCCACGACCTGCCGCTCGGTTTCAAGCAACGCCTGGCGATGGCCTGTGCCCTGATGCACGAGCCGGACATTCTGTTTTTGGACGAACCGACTTCCGGCGTCGACCCGATGGGACGACGGGATTTCTGGAACAAAATCAATGCGCTGGCCGAACAGGGCGTAACCATAATGGTCACCACCCATTTCATGGAAGAAGCGGAATACTGCGACCGGATGGCGATTATGGCCAGCGGCCAGATTCTCGCCATCGGCTCACCGGCGGACATCAAACAAAACGCCGGTCAAACCGATATGGAAGAGGCCTTTATCCACATTATCGAACAGCAAAAAACCGAGCCGACAGTGACAGCGCCCAATCAGTCCCAGAATTCGGAGGCCGTCGGATGAATGCGACAACACGTCAAGCCCGCTGGATGCGTATTCGCGGATTGATTCGCAAGGAATTTCTGCAAATCATCCGCGACCCGAGCAGCATCAGCATCGCTTTTATTCTGCCGATTATCCTATTGCTGATTTTCGGTTACGGTGTCAACCTCGATGCCAAACACATCAAACTCGGCGTCGTCCAACAACAACCCTCGGTGGAATCACAAAGTTTCGTCAGCCGCTTCCACCGTTCGGAATACTTCGACACCCGTAATTACCTGACCGTCAACGACGGCCAGAACGCCATGCAGACCGGCGACATCCAAGCCTTGTTGATTCTCAAAAGCAATTTCGCACGGGAATTCCATCAAACCGACGCCGCGCCGGTACAATTGCTGGTCAATGGGGTGGATTCCAACACCGCCAACCTCATCAACGGCTATGTACAAGGCGCCTGGGTGGAGTGGCTGATCGCCTACGGCAACGCGCGTGGCATCGAATTCAGTCAGCCGGTGGAACAACTCACCCGTATCTGGTTCAACAGTGAGATTAACAGCCGCTATTTTCTGGTGCCGGGCTTAATTGCCATCATTATGACGCTGATCGGCGCTTTGTTGACCTCGCTGGTCATCGCCCGCGAATGGGAGCGCGGCACCATGGAAGCCTTGCTGGTCACGCCCGTATCGATTCAAGAGCTGTTGCTAAGCAAGGTCATTCCGTATTTCGTGCTGGGCATGGGCGGCATGCTGCTTAGTTTGGTGATGGCCCTGTTCCTGTTCGAAGTACCGTTACGCGGCGCCTTGGCCTGGCTACTGCTGAGCTCGGCGGTGTTTCTGTGGGTGGCGCTGTCAATGGGCATCCTCATCTCCACCGTCGGTAAAACCCAATTCGTCGCCGGGCAAATCGCCATCATCGTCACCTTCCTGCCCGCCTTTCTGTTGTCCGGCTTTATTTTCGACATCGGCAGTACCCCCGTGTTCATCCAATGGGTCACGCACATCGTCCCGGCACGTTACTTCGTGGCCTTGCTGCAAACCGAATTCCTCGCCGGGGACATTTTATGGGTGATTCTGCCCAATCTCGCCGCTTGGTTTTAATGGGATTGGTTTTAACGCTGATTGTGTTGAAAAAATCCTATAAGAGGTTGGACTGATGGCTTGGTTATCCTGGGCCCGCATCTGGGCGTTGACCCTGAAAGAATTCAGCGTGCTGTTTCAGGACAAGCGCACCCGCTTCGTGGTCATCGGACCGCCGCTGATTCAGCTGTTCGTCTTCGGTTACGCCGCCACCTTCGATTTGAAACAGGCCCCGGTGGCGATATTCAACCAAGATCAAGGTATGGTATCGCAGGAAATCATCGGTCATTTGGCTGGTTCCGACACCTTTGAAATCGTCGCCCACCTCCACAGCAATCGCGAAGTGCCGGACATCATTGACCGCAAACAGGCCATGATTGTGGTCAGCTTTCCGAGCGATTTCTCTTCCCGCCTGATGAGCACCGGAAAAACCCAAATGCAAGTAATCGTCGATGGCCGCAACTCCAACACCGCCTTGCTGGCGCAAAACGATGTCGCCCAGGTGGTGGAAGCCTTCAACCAAGATTGGGCCGAGCGTCATGATCTGCCCAATCCACCGATCTCCTTAGTGCCCCGAAACTGGTTCAACGAAAACCTGGAAAGCAATTGGTTTTCGTGCCCGGTATCGTGGGCTTGATTGTATTGGTGGTATCCTTGCTGGTCACCGCCTTGTCGGTGGCACGGGAACGCGAGGAAGGCACCTTCGACCAACTGTTGGTCACCCCCGCCTTGCCGGTGGAAATCCTCATCGGCAAATCCCTGCCCGGTTTGCTCATCGGTCTGTTTGAAAGCAACGTCATCGTCCTGCTCGCCATCTTCTGGTTCGACGTGCCGTTCCGCGGCGATTACCTGCTGTTACAGTTCGCACTGTTCTTCTTCATCCTCTCGGCCATCGGCATCGGACTGATGATTTCGTCCTTCTCCACCACTCAACAGCAGGCCTTATTGGGCGCCTTTATGTTCATGGTTCCGGCGGTCATTCTGTCCGGGTTCGCTACACCGATCGAAAACATGCCGGACGTGATTCAGTGGCTGACGTACCTCGACCCGATGCGCTATTTCCTCGTCGTGGTGCGCGGTGTTTTCCTGCAGGATATGTCGTTTGACAGCCTCTGGCCGCAAATCTGGCCAATGATGATCATCGCGCTGGTCACCCTGTCGATGGCCGGCTGGTTGTTTAGACATCGCACCGATTGATGTGGTAAATTGGTCTCGATTCCACGGCACTCGAGATAAAAACGAAATAAAAATCAAACCCTTCAGCACAGCAAACAATAAAACGCA
>LZQR01000097.1_pt1 | contig 23756 bp, 35 predicted proteins | sample 768601 | NCBI WGS metagenome assembly LZQR01 (sample SAMN05207299, study PRJNA324521) | oil field metagenome | isolation source: sample BH-FW-24 from oil reservoir | place: India: Bombay High | collected 2015-12-04
CAGGCCTGGTAGATTTTACGAATGTGCGGTTGGCCGCGGCTTATCCAGTTCGTCCTTTGGCGTTCGTGCGTTCAAAACGGTGTGCGAGTTGCTGGCGGTTTTCTTATTGTGCGCCAACAGCATGAGGCCGTCGGTGGCTTTGTCGAGACGGTGAATCGGCCAGCAGGGGCGTTGGTGCGGCGGTTGCTCGAAACGGTATTCGCTTTCCACCCAGCGGTACAAGGTGGTGTGGTCGCCCCATTTCGAACCTTGCGACAGTACGCCTTTGGGTTTGTACCAAACGCTGTATGCTTGTTCGTCCGCGATCAATACTGGCGTGGGAATCTCGCTGTTCAACACCGTTGGATTGTAGTAAAACGACACCTCACTGCCGGCTGGCAGAACTTTTTGGCACGGCGGATTCGGCCAGGTCGGGTTAATTTTGGGGTTTCGCTGTTGGCATCTGTGTTTTTAAGCGGTTCGGCCACCCAGACTGCGCCTTGTTGGCAAAAGCGTTTTAAGGCTTGATTGGAAAAGGTCACTCCGTCCGGTAAATGCGTTTGCAATGCGTCCAGAAGCGATTGTTCCTGCGCCAGCGTAAAGTGGCATTCAAACGGTGTTTCGGTGGTCTTTTCGATGTCGGGTGTCGTGGTCATGGGAATATTTTACGGGATTCTCATGACTTGCGGTGGCTTCATCGGTAAATTGTCGAGCATCGACGGTTTTTGCAGTACAATTTGTCGCATTGCAATCAAAGATGGTTCAGCCGAGTGCAAACATTACAACTGGATACTGAAACAATCGAGGTGGTCAAAACCACCCGCCGCGGTTCGATTGCCCTGAAAGTCGAACCCGACCGCATCGCTCTGATGGTGCCGAAACAATTTTCCGATGCGACAATCGAATCCCTGATCGAAAACGAGCGGGATTGGTTGTTGCAGCAAATCCGCCAACATCAGGCGGAAATGCCGAAACGCCTGCTGTTGAAAAACGGCCACGAGCTGTTGCTGTTCGGCGAAAAAATCCTGTTCAAAGAAGACCATCATACTCCGGTGAAAACCCTTTCGGTGGCGTTGGACGGCGCGCATTTGATGGCGTATATGAAAACCGCCCGCGCTTTGAAAGACCCGCAAGCCACGCAGCGTAAAAAAGTGGTGCAGTTTTTCAGCGAGCAACTGCAAACTTATCTGGAACCGCGCTTACAGATGTTTGCCAAGCAAATCGGGGTGCAGCCCACCGAAGTGACCATCCGCAATTACAAATCCCGTTGGGGCAGTTGCTACACCGACGGGCGAGTGCAGTTCAACTGGCGGCTGGCGATGGCGCCGAAAGCGGTGGTGGATTATGTGATTCAACATGAGTTGTGTCATTTGATTCATCCGAATCATTCTGCCGATTACTGGGCGCTGGTGGCGCGCCATTGCCCGGATTTCGAGATCTATAAACAGTGGCTGAAAGATAACGGCGCGACACTGATTACCTTTTAGAAGACGGAAGCTTTAAACCTGAATTTAAACCCTAGGAAAGGACGCAGTATGGATAAGAAGCAGGAAGAGATGCAACCCATTGTGGAAAATGAAATCACGCCCGTGACCGAACCGGAAGCGGCTGCGGAAGCGCCAGTCCGGTACGCCGGTTTCTGGAAGCGTTTGGCGGCTTATATCATCGACTTTGTGGTGATTTCGTTTGTGTTTGTCATCATCGGTTTTGCCCTGGCCTTGATGGGCTTGGTGGACTTGAATCAGGAAGTGCCGATGGAGAAATACGACAACACGGTGGATTTGGGGTCGATTCTGATTGACCTGGGGGTATTTGCGTTGATGGAGTCGTCGTCGAAGCAAGGCACGTTGGGCAAGATGGCGCTGGGCATTAAAGTCACCGATTACGACGGTCAGCGCATTTCGTTTCTACGCGCCACCGGGCGCTTTTCGGAAAATACCTGTCGGCGATTTTGTTGATGATCGGTTTTTTGATGATTGCCTTCACCGCCCGAAAACAAGGCTTGCACGATATTTTGGCGCGGACCTTGGTCGTCAATCAACGTTAAGTTTTATCTTTATTTTCACCAGGCCTGGGCGTTTTTGTTTCTGACAATGTATGACGCCGCTCAGGCCGTGGTTTGAATCTGACGGCGCACACTCAGCCAGAGCAACAGCGCCAGCATCACCAGTATCGCTTGCGATATCGCCATCCATTGCAGACTGTGCTGCACATATGGCACCACCAGCGCGGCGACTAATCCCGCCATTCCCATTTGAAAAAGACTTTGCACCGAACTGGCCAAACCGCGCTGGCTTGGCAAGCAATCCAGCGCCACCAAACTGAGGCCGGGGTTCGCCATGGCAAACGCAAACGAATAGAGCACCAGCGGCGCAATCACGAGCCAGGCCTGAACCGGCAAGAAGCTTTCAAAGATGAGATTGATGATGACCGCCAAACTTGCCAGCGCAAAAGCGACATTGATTAAGGTGGTGGCTTTGAAACGGTGGGTGAGGCGGTGAATCAGAATGGAACCGACCAGCACGCCGGACACCACCGGCACAAACAGTATCCAGAAATCCCGTTCACCGAGTTTCAGGTGGTCGAACACCACGCTGGCGGCACCGGCCACATAGACAAAGAATCCACCGATAATAAACCCTTGGGCGGCCACCAGCCGCAAAAACTGCGGATGCACCAGACTTTGCCAGTAGCCTTTGAGGATGCGAAGCGGGTGAATGGATTGCACGTGTTCGGGGGATTGGGACTCTTTCACCCGCAGGGAAAACAGCATAATGATGATGACGCTGTAAATCGCCAAAAATAAAACACCGAGCGCCAGCCCAGATGCATTTCCAACCAACCGCCGATAATCGGTGCCAATGCCGGGGCCGCGGTGAACAGCATCATCATCAACGCCATGGCTTTTTGCGCTTCGTCGCCCTGAAAGAAATCGCGCAACATGGCGCGGCTGGCCACCAGACTGCCCGCCAACATGGTGCCCTGTAGGGCGCGACCCAACAGCAGGGTTTCAATGTTCTGCGCCAGCGCGCTGAGAATGGACGCGGCCAAATACCCGACCAAGCTGATGAGAATAATCGGTTTGCGTCCCCAACGATCGGCCATCGGCCCCCAGAACAGCGTCGCCAAGGCGAAACTGATGAGGTAAATGGCCAGCGTTTGCGAGAGTAAATCCCGATTCGCGGACAGCTCGGCTTCAATGGCCGGAAAAGAGGGCAGATAGGTGTCGATGGTGAAAGGCGCGAGCATGCCGATCATGGCGACGACCACGATTAAGAACATCGGTGACAGATTCGCGGCCGAAGGGTTGGACGATGAAAGGGATGGCATGGATTGGGTCGGTTCGTGTTTAATTTGAAAGCATTTATTGTAACGCGTTCAGACGCAGGACGAAACTTGAAGAGGGGTTTGGCGGGCCATTAATGTGCGTGGGCCAGAAATAAAAAACCTCCATTTCATCCTGAAAGGGAGGTCGGCTGAGGAGAGTGGGTTGGGCTTAAACCGCGACGACGGTGATGGTACTCAGCCACCACATCAGTGCGACTGAACCGAAGGTCAGAATCAAGCCCCAGATAATTGCTTTAATGCCATTCATGTCATTACTCCTTAACGGCCGGCATGGCTGCGTAGTAATCCGCCAGACCTTGAATTTCTTCGTCGGTCAGGTCGTGGGTGAATTGCGACATCCCTTGGTTGACGTCGTTATGGCGTTGGCCGTCCTGATAGGCTTTCATGGTGCGGACAAAGTACTCCGGCACCTGACCGGCCAAGGACGGTACGACACCGTGGCCTTCACCGTGCACACCGTGGCAGGACGCACAAGGCGTAATCATACGATTGACGTCGCCTTTACGTACCAAACGGTCAATTTTAGGGTCAATATCGGTGCTGTCAGTCCAGTTGGTCAGCGGTTGCTCGGCATAGAAAGCCGCCAAATCGGCGATTTCCTGATCGTTCATGCTTTGCGCCAGTTTGACCATAATATTGGCTTGTTTGTAGTTTTCCCAACGACGCCCATCGCGATAATCCAACATCATCTTGATGGTGTACTCTTTCGGCATCCCGTTGATGGACGCATAGTTACGGGAAGGGGACTTGCCCGTTTCGCCGTGACAGGCGGCACACATCCATTGGTCGCTCAATTCTTTGCCGTTGGCGGCATCGCCGGCCGGCATTTTGTTGAGCGTGTTCTGCAACGTGAAGTTGGTCCAAGGGTTGGCCTCTGGCTTTTCACCATGACCACCGGCTAACGCCGCACCGCTGAGTCCGATAAAGGCGGCCGTGCAGGCGGAAATTAAAGTTCGTTTTAACATTGTCATTACCTCACACCTTTATCAAGAGAATACGTCTTTCACAAATTCACGTTGCCAGTTCTTTTGATAAACGGCTTCGAGAATCGGCTGAGCCGGTTTGTCGGTAATCGGCGAAACACCGGCCGATTTGCCTTTTGGCTGAATCAAACCGTCACGCACCTCGTAGATGGCGGCAATGGATACCCCGTAGTTCTGACCAGCCAAACTGTAACAGACGTTGGAGTAAATGGCTTTTTGCAGTTGATTCCCTTTCAACGTATCGGCCACCGCTTGCGCACAGACTTTGGCCTGTGAGTTGGCGGAGTAACCGGATTTTGGCATCGCATCGGCAATGCTACTGTCGCCCAGAACGTAAACTTCTTTGTGAATCGTGGATTCGAACGAGTTACGGTCAATCGGGCACCAGCCGGAACGATCCGTCAAACCGAGTTTTTGCGCCAGTTTACCGGCACGTTGATTCGGGATAATGTTGATGACATCCGCTTTGTACTCACCGAATTCGGTGAGGACTGTTTTGTTTTTGGCGTCCAGCCAACGACTTTACCGCCATCGGAACCCGGTACCCATTCCAGAAGGGCGTTATCGGTTTTATAACCGTAGAGGCGTTCCCAAGCTTTCTTGAACGGTACGTCTTTGGTGAAGCGTTCTTTCGGGTCCAACACGATCAGCTTGGCCGTCGGGTTGAAGTTTTTGAAGTGCTCCGCAAAGAAGGACGCGCGTTCATAAGGCCCAGGCGGGCAACGGAACGGGTTTTGCGGTGGTGCGATAATGGCGACGCCGCCTTTACGCATGCCGAACAATTGATCGCGCAGCTTCAAGGTTTGCGGGCCGGCTTTGTAGGCGTGCGGGAAATCGCCCGCGGCCAACTCGGCGTTATAGCCTTCGTAATCTTCAAATTTGAAGTCGATACCCGGTGAGACCACCAGTTTGTCGTATTGGAAGCTGTGGCCTTTTTCGGTGCGCACGGTTTTCTTGTCGAAGTCGGCTCCAACCACTTTGTCGATGACCACATTGACGTTGTATTTCGACTTGATGGTGTTCAGGTTGAACGTCAAATCATCCAAGGTGTGCATACCGACAATAACATCGTTGCTTCGCAAGCAGGTGATGTATTCCGGGTACTGCTCAATGATGGTGATTTTGACGTCTGGATCGGCAAATCGCAGGTACTTTGAAAAGTGGATCCACCGACACCGCCGCCCAGCACCACAACGTGCGGTGCGGATTTGGCGAAGGCTTTATTGCTAGCGCCGAAAATGCCGGTCCCGGCCACAGCCGCGGCACCGAACACTTTGATCAGATCGCGACGTGTGATTTTACGATCGAAAGTCATGTTTTCTAATTGGCTCATTCTTGACCTCCTGTCGAACCGGCTTTCTGTGCCGCCAACGACTCTTTTAAACTGGTTTCTTCCCAAGGCTTCATCGGTTGTTTGACGAACCATTCCGCCATGGCTTTGATTTCCTCATCGGTGAAGCGCGCGCAACTCGGTCCATAATGACCGCCGGGCGAGTGCCTTCACGATAAGCAATCATCGCTTCGGTGAATTGTTCGACCGACATGCCCGCCAACGGCGGCATGGCTTCTTGCAGTTCCTGCCCGTTGGTGCCGTGGCAAGGTGCACATTGCCAAGCCATGGCTTGGCCGGAGGCCGTTGGTGTTTTAACATCCGCTTGCGCAGCGTGCGTTCGGCCAGGGTCGAGGGCACAGAATGAGACGGTTAATAATTGTTTTTCATTGTCTTCTCCTTACAGTGACCAGATATAGAAGCCAACCGCAAAGAACTGGACCATCCACAGGGTCATGATCCAAATTGCGATGGTGCCCATCTTATTGACGGTTTCGCCCGGCGTGTAAACGCCGACGGTTTGCCCGGCTTTCCAAGCGATGGTCAGGAAGTAAGCCAAGACGCTACCGCCGACAATCGCAAAGGTCAGGAAGAACAAGCCGGTGGAATACCAGTCTGTAATCACTTTGTAGTCGAAGAAACTGTAGTTGAAGAATCCGTTCAGGATGTCGTAACGCAACACTTCACGTGAGATGGCGACAACCAAACCGACCACTAGGCCCATTGGCAAGGCCATGTAGCTGCAGATGCGGGCTTCGCCTCTGAGACGAACCAAGCCCCAAACACCGTAGAACAGAACCGCGGCGCCACCGAGGATACCCCAGAAGGACGTGGCGAAATTGCCGGCGGTTTCCGGTAAGGTCATCATCCAACCGATGTAAAGTACGGTTGAAATCACCGAACCGGCCAGCATCCATTTTTTGCCGACGCTTGCCGCCCAGTTCAAGTAGTCGTGATCGGCATCTTCACGCACCGACTTAAAGCGGCGGTAGGTGACCAACATGGCACCGGCAACCGGAATCGCCAAGCTGATGAAGAACGCAAAGCGCCAAGGGCTGAAGGCATGCAGTTGGGAACCGGAATAGTCCAGGGTACCGTTCTGCATATACCATTCTTGCCACAGTTCAGGGTGCAACATTTGTTTGGTCAAACTGTGCATGATGAAACCGACGACCAACATCAACGCCAAGCTGACGACCATCGACCAGCGTGATTTCGGCTGAAGGGTTTTGTCTTTTTCCTTGTTGTTGCGGAAGTAATAGAAGTACATCGCCCAATACGCCAGAATCAGAAGGACGATAAAGGAAATCACCCAATCGGCGGACAGCACGTTGGACGTGTACCAGTGCGGATCATAGGTGACCTGCACAAACAGCAACGGAGCGACCCCGATTACAATGGCGACCGAAACGGACACCTTGGCGATTTCCAGCATGGCGGCGCCCAGGCGACGCCAGTAAGCGTTCTGGCTGAAAGCGCCGATGAGCGTAATCAAAGAGGTGCCCAACATCAACTGCACAAAGAAAATGTGCATGGCGAAGGTCAATACCCCTAACGCAATGAAAACAATCGGATAGGTTGGAATCCCTGCGGGGTTACGCAGGGCATACATCATCTCAGTAACCTGAGCAACTTGAGCAGCATCCATTATTTGCCCTCCTGTTCAACAGTCAGACGTGCAACTTTGTCGTCGGCTTGTTTAATGGCCAACGCACGGTCACGGTCTGAAATTTCTTTGTCAATCGCCGCAGTGACGGCGGCTTGTCCGCCTTCCTTGTTCATGACCAAGAAGGCCGACAAGGCTTTGACTTCCGACTCCAGCATCGGCATTTTCGGCATGTAAGCGATGTTGCCGGTGGTGAGGACACCCCGTACATACTCTTCCATGCGTGCTTGCGTGATACCGTCCGGGAAGTAACGGTGTAGCGGACGAATGCCGCTTTCACTTGGCGAGTGACAGTTTGAACAATAGGTCATGGCGATGAATTCACCGGCTTGGATCATATTGCCGTTATTGACTTCTTTCAGGTGTTCAGGCGTAAAAGGGTGCGCCTTGAGGATACCGACTTTTTCGATGGTCGGCAGTTGCGATTTGATGTCCATACCCGGGACGTCGCGTCCAACGACCTGGTTGGAGTAAACGTATTGACCGGCGACCCATGGTTTACGCATGGATTCACGTGCGGTTTCCTCCGGCCACAGACCGGCCACCAGAATGATGACCGCCATGGCACCGGCAAAGCTTGAACCAATACTTGAGGACGTAGCATGGTGATGATGAAATACGCCAGGGTACCTGCCAAGACCGCCATGATGCTGGCCTGGAAGTAATCCGGCAAACGGTTTTCCATGACCAGAATCGCCTGGCCTGGAACGGAGGTCATATACCATTGGAACATGGCCGCACCGATCAAGGTGGAGATAATCCCCAACCAACCCAATTACGCGCCATTTCCTTTTTGAAGGCCGGGTCTTTGATGCCGGAGATGATGATACCGCCGACCACCGCGGTCATGGTGAACATGAACGCCATACGCATACCCAGTTGAGCAAAGGTGTTGGTGCCGTAGAAACCGTTCAGGTAACCGCCTTCTTCAAACCACATCTCTTTTCCCGGAACCATCATGAACGACAGAATCCCGACGATGATGACCATGGTGGCCAGAGAGGCAATCCCGAAAATCAGCGAAATCTTCATGTGGGTTTTCTTATCCACTTTGCCGACCAGATACACAATCATATATACGCCCACCACTTCGATGACGAAGAAGACCCATTCGGTTGCCCACTTCCATACGAAGGAGTGAATCAGCGCGCCGATTCCGTTCGGGCTGGCGACGGTGGTCGAATACCAGATGCCCGGACCGGTTATGGAACCGGCCACATAGGTGAAGACCAATAGGAAAAGACCGTATTTCTTGATGAAATCCAGCAAGTCTTCACGGTCTTCTTTGTAGGCTTTGTGAGACAGGTAGGCAAAGAGAAGTGCGGCCCCCACGGAAGTGTGGGAGGCTAACACATGAAAGGTTGCGATAAGCGCAACCACCCAGCCCGAACCGACGATTGGTTCGTACCAGGTTGGATATAAGCTGATTAAATCCATCTTGCTATTCCTCGATATTAATATCTTTTATCTTATATAAGCCTAAGTTATGGCTTTGCGGCAATCTTAAATATTCAACGTGGTTTATGGAATTAGAAAATATTTATATTTATGGGTGTATAAATTTTAATGATAAGTGAAATGCGCCAAGAATCAATCGGTTATGGAAAGACTAGCGTCACACTTGAATCAAAGCCTCCATGGTTTTTTCACATTTCAATGAAAAGGTCAAAATTCATTATAGGTAAATGTACATACAATAAAACCCTTTTCTTGCATTAAGTCTGTTTTTAAACCTCTTGTTTTGTAAGGTTTTTACTGTTTTTGAAACCAAAATTCAGGCTTCTTTATTACCCCAATCAGTTTTTTTGATTGGTATTAGAATGAATATTCTAGAATAATCATTCTAAATTAATTTATAGGGGAATGTATGGCGAATTTTTTCGATGCTTCCGATATCAGTGCATCCAAGAAACGCATTTTGCAAAGTGCATTGACGTTGTTCGTGGAAAAGGGGTTTTTCAATACCTCGATTCCGGACCTGGTGGAGCACTCCGGTGTCAGCACCGGTTCGATTTACCATGCCTTTAAAGATAAAGAGGCGTTGGCCACGGAGTTGATGCACCATTTGCTGGCGACCATCGAAGCGGAGCAGGCCGATATTTTGGCGCGGCACCAAACGGTTAAAGCGCGTTATTTCGCCTTGGTGGAGTGGATGTTGCGTTTTGCGGAAGCTATCCGGATGTGGAGCAGTTTATTTTGTATGCGCGCCACAAGGAATTCATGCCGTCGGTGAAACCCATCTGCTCGGCGAAACCTTTTATGACATTACGGGACGTCATTCTGGAAGGACAGGAAACCGGTGTATTGCGACAAATGGATGTGATGGTGGCATCGTCCATTGCGTATGGTAGCGTCCTACGATTGATTCAACTGTACCTGGATGGTGTTTTGACCACGCCGTTGATGACGCATTTCGACGAGCTGACCGAGGCGGCTTGGCGGGCTTTGGCGGCGGAATGATGGCGTCAGTTCGATGAACATATTTTTACAATGAGAGCTTTGCTCGCGCCCCACTCGTGCAAAGCTCTCACAATAAACCTCAAGGAGCGAAAATGACTTTAAGATGGATTTGATTTGGTGGTATTGGGCCATTACGGATGCGCTGTTGATTGCCGGTGTGGCGGGTGTGCCCTACGGTATTGAAGCGGCGATTGTCTTCAACGTGATACAGGTGGTGCATTTCTATGTCCGTACCCCGGATGTAAAAGCCTTCCCTGTGCAAGTGCGTTTGGCCTATCTGGCACTGTTGCTGGTCGCGTTGTATCCGCCGTTGTTCTTTCTATATTACCTCATTATTTTGGGCACCTCCGCGATGGTGTTTTTCGACTATTGCTTCCTGGCGCGTTTCATGTCGCTGATGCCATGGAATCATTCCGAACGCTTCAGTTGGGGGTTGATTCGTTCCACCTTTTTTCCAAACCGGTGGACGGTTCGGTGCAGAAAGCCTGAGTGAAACGGATTTTAAGAGTGAATTGATTGAACGTATTTGAAAGGAAAATATTATGCGACACCTGTTATCAACGTTGATTTTGTCGTCCGGTTTTATGTCCTGTGCGGCGCTTGCGGCGGGCGATAAAACGGGAGACCCTTATGTGATGGGGTTTGAAACCTATGCCAAGGAAATGGGCGGAGACGCCACTTATAGCGGCTATGCACAAGAAGTGGTCAAAACTGAACGCAAGGCCGGTTACATCGGTCCGACGGTGCATTTGCCGAAGCCGGTGAAAGTCATGGACGGAGTGTATACCGTGGTCGGCAGTCTGATTTGGCATAATCCATCCAATTACGGGTTGAACAACAATCTGACCTTTATGATTTTTAAAGACGGCGTCTTTGTGTTCAATGCTGGGCCAAACCCCGCGGTGGCTGCGGCCTTCCATAAAATGATCCGCTCCTATACCGATAAGCCGGTGAAATGGGTGGCCGTGGAAAACAGCCAGGGACATGCTTACCTCGGAGCGAGTTATTGGGTGGATGTGGGCGTGAAGAACCTGTATTCGCACAAACGCGCCAATGACGATTTCCATAAAGGATTTGCCCATATCAAAGAACATTGGTCCACTCGTGTGGGAAGGGAAATCACCCATTCGGCACGTGACGTGTCGGATCAATTCACCACCTTTGAAGATAAGCTGACCGTGGATGTCGGCGGCCGAGAAACCGTCGAGGTGCTGAACTTCGGGCCGGGACACACGCCGGGGTCGACATTGGTGTATGTGCCGAGTCGAAAACTGTTGCTTACCGGGGATTTGGCTTATAATAGCCGGATGCTGGCATTGTTCTCCTACACCAACACCTTGCATTGGGTGGAGTCGTTCGACCGGATGATGGCCGCGATGCCCAACGATGTCAAAGTGATTCCGGGGCACGGTGCGCCGACTGATATGGCGACCATCAAACGCGATACGTATGATTATTTGACCTATATGCAAACCGAAGTGCAGAAAATCATCGACCGGGATGGTGTGGAAGAGGACGCTTTGGAAATCGACCAGTCAATGTACCAAGATCGTCCGGTCTTCGAGCAGACCCATCGAAACAACGCCAGTCATATTTACCGAGAGATGACCGGCGGTGATTTAGGTGAAAACTTCGAGTAACGTCAAGAGGTTGGTTCATCCGCACCGACAGTCGGATTTAGGGTGAACCGTGACTAACCTTTCAAGGCTCCATCTCCATGATGGGGCCTTTTTTATTTACAGCCTCCGTATAGGACTGTATACCAGCCATCTTGGAATGGTGTTTTACCGCGCATTTTGTTCCAAACTTTCCTATCGGGATGAACCGCTTTTCGATAGGGGCATTTTTGACCAGGCCTGGTCGTTTTTTGGATGGGGATTCACCCTCATCGAGATGGATTTTATGTGGCCGTCAAACCCTTCAATTAAAAAAATAGCCCTTTCATTTTGAATTTTAAGAAAAATCAATGGTTTTTAAGTAATTGAAAAGTAAGGATATATTTTCAAAGCATTGATTATCGTCAATTCTAATCATCATGCCTTTCAATTAGTCACCTATAGGTTGGCGCACTAATATTGCACTTGAATTTATTTCAACTCCAAAACAAGGAGAGCATTTATGGCGAGTAAAACGTTTGACGCTGGTGTACAGGATTACCAGCTGACTTATTGGACACCAGATTATACGCCTCTGGATACAGATCTATTGGCTTGTTTCAAAGTTGTCCCTCAAGAAGGTGTACCGCGTGAAGAGGCAGCAGCAGCTGTAGCGGCAGAATCATCAACGGGTACTTGGACGACAGTTTGGACGGATTTGTTGACAGACATGGAGTTCTACAAAGGTCGTGCGTACAGAATCGAAGATGTACCTGGTGACAAGAACGCATTCTATGCATTCATCGCTTACCCGTTGGATCTTTTCGAAGAAGGGTCTGTTGTAAACGTATTGACTTCATTGGTGGGTAACGTATTCGGGTTTAAAGCCGTACGTTCACTTCGTTTGGAAGATCTACGTTTCCCAATGGCATTCATCAAAACGTGTGGTGGACCACCATCCGGGATTCAAGTTGAGCGTGACAAGTTGAACAAATACGGTCGTCCTATGTTGGGTTGTACCATCAAGCCAAAACTAGGCCTTTCCGCTAAGAACTACGGACGTGCCGTATATGAATGTTTGCGCGGTGGTCTGGATTTGACCAAGGATGACGAAAACATCAACTCACAACCATTCCAACGTTGGAGAGATCGTTTTGAATTCGTCGCCGAAGCGGTTGATAAAGCGACTGCGGAAACCGGTGAGCGTAAAGGTCACTACTTGAACGTTACCGCCGGTACCGTTGAAGAAATGATGAAGCGTGCCGAGTTCGCTAAAGAACTGGGTCAGCCAATCATTATGCATGACTTCTTGACCGCAGGTTTTACGGCCAATACGACGTTGGCTAACTGGTGTCGTGAGAATGGCATGTTGTTGCACATTCACCGTGCGATGCACGCCGTAATCGACCGTAACCCGAACCATGGTATCCACTTCCGTGTATTGGCTAAGTGTCTACGTTTGTCAGGTGGTGACCACCTACATACCGGTACGGTTGTTGGTAAGTTGGAAGGTGACCGTGCTTCGACGCTTGGTTTCGTTGATCAGCTTCGTGAAGCCTTTGTTCCGGAAGATCGTTCACGTGGTGTGTTCTTTGATCAGGATTGGGGTTCCATGCCAGGTGTGATGGCCGTGGCGTCCGGTGGTATCCACGTATGGCATATGCCGGCATTGGTGAATATCTTCGGTGACGACTCCGTTCTTCAGTTCGGTGGTGGTACACAAGGTCACCCAGGCGGTAACGCAGCCGGTGCGGCAGCTAACCGTGTGGCGTTGGAGGCTTGTGTTAAAGCACGTAACGAAGGTCGTGACCTGGAAAGAGAGGGTGGAGACATCTTGAGAGACGCGGCTCGTACGAGTAAAGAATTGGCAGTCGCTCTGGAGACTTGGAAAGAAATCAAGTTCGAGTTCGATACCGTTGACAAATTGGATGTGGGCTAAGCCGCATCTTATTTGAATGAATCCTAACAATACAAGGAGATAAAAATGTCAATGCAAACAGATGATTACCGTACTCAGTACACGTTGGAAACCTTCTCGTTTTTACCGGAGTTCAATGCGGATGAAGTTTACGATCAGATTGTTTACATCATCAACCAGGGTTGGACGCCAGCTCTAGAGCATGAAGATCCGGCCAATGCCTCAGCGCATTACTGGGGAATGTGGAAGTTGCCATTGTTTGGTACACGTGATCCAAATGAAGTGTTGGTTGAGTTGGACGCTTGTCGCGCCGCTTACCCAAACCACTTGATTCGTTTGATCGGATATGACAACTACACCCAGTGCCAAGGGCACAACTTTGTAGTTTACCGTCCTCGCGGAATGTAATTCGCACGGAACGAATAACGAGATTAAACGAGTCATCAAGACGAAAAGGAGGCTTTAGCATGAGTAACAATGCTCAAAGCGGTCGAGCCGCAGCGATTGCACGCCGAAAAGCACAGGTAAAAGGGAAGGGAGGACAGTCGTCGGCTTCGACAGCGACTCGTCAGCGTCCATCCACACCCGAGCCGGTTGCGAAAACGGCGGCGCCTGCACCTACTCCGGTTGCTTCTAAGCCGTCTCGCTCTCGTCGTCAAGTCTCTGCTGCAGCGCCAACTCCGGCGTCCGCGGCAGGTCGTGAAGCGGCGAAGCAGAAAAGACAGCAACAGAAGCACGGGAAAAGTGCGGCAGATGCGGCTAAGTCAACGTCTCGCCCTGGTCAGAAGGCGAAAGCCAAGCAAAAACCGGAAGAGCCGATTGTGGAACCTCTCAGTCTAAGACACCTAAGCCTGCAGCTCGCTCAGAACGCCGTAAAGCGGTAAAACCTGAAGTGGCCGTGCAACCGAGCGGACGCCTTCAATCGAAGGCATACCGTCAGGCACAAGCTAAAGGCAAAGCTGGACAGGAGGCCTTTAAATCCAAAGGAACAAGTCAATCTGGTGCGAAAGCCAAGTTGGCGAACCCGGATGCATCGACACGCGAAATTGCAAAACAAGTTCGTGCAGAAAAATGCGCTAAAGGCAAAACCTGTTCAACTGGTGGTTCACGCCCCATGCGCCAACCGAGAAATAGCGAGTCTTTGCCACAAAAAGTAGGCGAGTCACAAACCTTAAGCGGTCAAGCTGTTTCCGGTACGCAAGTCGGTCAAGGTGAAAAGAAAATGACAGGTGCCGAAACCGGTGCATGTCAATTGGTGAGTGGCACGGAGTATTTGGGTTCGGAAGAATTCCATACAAACTGTGGTTCTCAACCGGAGGCGAAGCCTGCAAAAGTCACGCAGACACAAACCACTCGTGGTCAAAGTGTCAGCGGAACGGAAGTCGGACGTGCCGAGAAGATGACGGGTAACGAAACAGGGACTTGTTCATCCATTACAGGGACCGAGTACTTACCGGCAGACCAAAGCCAAATGTACTGTGGTGCAACCCCTGCAAAAGCTAAGGCAACCGGATTTCGGTGATGTCTCAGCCGGCGCAGAAAAGTGGTGAAAAATCACCGGTGGCGACAATCGTCGGTCTCAATCGACAACGATCAAGCCAAAAACACCAGCGAAAGCACCTCAAAAGGTAATGCCTTCGCAAACTGCAAAAGGCAATACCACGACAGGAACGCAGGTTGGTCGTTTGCAAGCGGTGACTGGCGGTGAAGCAGGAACTTGTAAGTCTGTTACAGGAACCGGTTATCAAAGTGCCGAAGAAGCTGAGACTTTATGTCAAATGCCGGCAACGGATACCGCAACTAAGGTAACGGCTTCTGGAACCAGCCGTGGTCAAAAGGTCACAGGGGAACGCAGCGGTGCTTACTACGGTATGACCGGCGCGGAAACGGGTGATTGTCAAGCGGTAACCGGCACACCTTATACGGGCGCTGAGCAAACACAATTGTGTTCGGTTGATCAGCAAACTGAAATAAAGGTTCGGCAGCGTCAAGGCGCTAACCCATCCATTTCAGGTGTTCAGCCGGGGCCTCAGGGACTAACAGGTGCACAAAAAGGTGCTTGTGAATTGGTTTCCGGGACGCATTATCAAGGCATGGATCAAACGGCCATGGTATGTGACTCTAACAATGCCGCCGCACCGGGCGAGTCGGATTTTCCGATGATGCTGGGGCAAGCACAAGCCGCTCCGGTGGCCATGGCTGAGCCAGCGCCGGAACAAGGGTCGAGAATTACCGGTGACGGATGGGACAGAGGTTCCAAAGTAACCGGTACGGATGGACCTTGGGCGGCACAGCGTAATGCGTCGGTTCGTGGTACAGCTAAACAGTCTCCTATGGCGGCTGCGCAGTTTACGCCAGGGCCAATGCCGAAGTGCCTATGAGTCCGATTACGGGTTCATCCGGTAATACCGACACGGGCGCGAAAGTGACTTTGTCGGGCGGTGCTAGAGCTTAATGATTGTGTAACGAAAGTGTGAGTGTTAGATGAATTCTACAAAAAAGAACTATCGTCAAAAGTCATTGTTCTGGAAGCCGATTCCATCGAATCCTTTGTGGCAGCAAAAGAAGCCGACTGCTCATGGTTCGACGGTTGCAACAGAAGCGATTGATGAAATCGGAAGACAGGACAGAGTTGATACAACTCAGGCAATGACCGGCACTCATGTTTTGGTTAACGAGGCTCAAAATGAATTGTTGCGTCGCTATGAAATGGATATCAAGGCACGTTTTGACGATATCGAAGCCGTTTTGAAAGACATCTTGACGCAGCAGGGCAAACCGGGTTTTGTGGCTTGGGCTAACCAAGCGTTGTTTGCAAAGTTGGGTGTAAAGCTGACAGAAGACGATTGGCAATCTGAATTGAATTTTCAACCTCAGAAAGCGTTTCAGAAACTGTACGCCAAAACCCTCTTTGCACAATTTATTCGAATGTCGGAAGACTTCTATATCAATGACCCATTAATGGGCCAGCGAAAACAAGAAGCCGAACGCATTTTTAAAGAAGCAGGGTTTCACGCAGTAGGCATTGCGCCTTGTGCGGATGGACGTCTTGCTCATGTAGTCAGTTATGTACTCAGACTGCCTTATGACGCTGTGAGAAGAAAGGCCCATGCGGGGTCATTATTCGATATCAGTGAAAGTGTCAGAAACTGGGTGTTTATTGAACACACGCGGTTCAGAGAAGGTAAGCCAAATGCGGCTGAAGAACCGACGCGTTATTTAAAGATTGCGGTATATCACTTTTCGAAAGCCGACCCGACCCATCAAGGTTGTGCCGCACACGGGAGTGATGACCAAAAAGCAGCGGAGGCTGCATTAACAAAGCTCAAGGATTTTAGGCAGGCAATTGAAAACCGTTTCGGGTGTGGTGCCAGTGTTCAAACCTTGTTGATCGGAATGAATACCGACGACGACAGTTTGAAAATCCATATCCCTAACGAGCAAGGCAAGGTGTGTTTGCAGCGTTTTGTGGAAACCGACCAGTTATATCAGCAAACCGCTGACCTGTCGGCAGACCAGGCGAAGCAAGCGATTGAGCACGCAATCGACGATTGCAATTTGAATCGAAGCTCTACCGCACCTCAGCCAGGGGTGAATGCCTTGATTGCCTGGTTGATTGCGAACAATTTCTCGCAACTGGCCTATGTCAACCGATATGAAAACGGTTGCTATAGCGATATCGGTCATGCGGAAAGGTTTATCGGCGTCGGTAACGGCTTCGAAGAAGTGCAACTTCGCAATCTGAGTTATTACAGTTTCCTCGATACGGTGGAAGAAGGTGTGAACGATGTGGATGTCGGTATCAAGATCTTTAAAGGTCTGAACGTCAAAAAGGGCGACCGATTCCGATCATCATCCGTTGCGATTATGACGGACGCGTTCCAGGCTCTAAAGATAGAGCGCAAGCCAAAGCGGTGAGAATCGAAAAGGCATTGCACAACCGTTATCAGGAATTGTCGGCATCCGGTTTGTTGCAAACCATGCGACCTTAAGAGATTTTACCGGCTGTCAGCAGCGGAAAGACTACCCAGCCTGGCAGATTTTTCAGCTTGAGAAGCACTGCTTAGAAAGGAGTAGAAGGTGAAAATTTATAAAGTCGATAAGACACTCGTTTCGACCAATCGCATCGCCATGATGGAGCACAAGCCTCTGCTGGTGGTTCGAGAAAAAGATGGCGGTACCCCTCAAGTAGCGGTTGATCCGGTGGGGTGCAAGCCGGGAGATTGGGTTATTTGTTGTGGTAGCTCGGCGGCCCGAGATGCGACAGGTGTAAAAGGATATCCAAGTGATTTAACCATCGTTGGAATTATCGATAAATGGGAAGTGCCAGAGGATGCAGATACTACAAGTTAAAAAAGAGCTGGTTCTGACCAGTCGCTTGGAAGGGTTAGGTCATCTTCCGATCAAAGCGCTGGTTAGCCAGACAGGCGAAGTACTTGTGGCGATGGATCCCGTTGGAACAAAGTTGGGTGACTGGGTGTTTACCATCGCCAATTCTGCGGCGAGAGACGCGGCAGGAGACAAACGATTATTAACGGATTTAACGGTTGGCGGCATCATCGATGATTGGCAACCAGAACAGAAGTAAGTTTTAAAGTGAGCAACTCAAAGGAGAAAGTTATGAGTGATTACGGTATTGCGTTAGGCATGATTGAAACCCGTGGTTTGGTGCCAGCGATTGAAGCAGCGGATGCGATGACGAAAGCGGCGGAAGTACGCCTGGTCAGTCGTGAGTTTGTTGGCGGCGGTTATGTAACGGTAATGGTCCGTGGTGAAACCGGTGCGGTTAACGCTGCGGTTCGTGCCGGAGCAGACGCTTGTGAACGTGTTGGTGACGGTCTGGTAGCCGCGCACATCATTGCTCGCCCACACAAAGAAGTGGAACCTGTTTTAACAATTGATCAAAAGTAATTTAGTTCTTTATTAAAGGAGAAAGGCTATGAGTACGGAATATGGAATTGCACTGGGCATGATTGAAACCCGTGGTTTGGTGCCAGCGATTGAAGCAGCGGATGCGATGACGAAAGCGGCGGAAGTGCGTTTGGTCAGTCGTGAGTTTGTTGGCGGCGGTTATGTCACGGTAATGGTTCGTGGTGAGACCGGTGCGGTAAACGCGGCGGTTCGTGCCGGAGCAGACGCTTGTGAACGTGTTGGTGACGGTCTGGTAGCCGCGCACATCATTGCTCGTCCACACAAAGAAGTGGAACCTGTTTTGACAATTGGTAACGGTGCAACCCGTAGCTGATTGAATGTCGAGGGTTAGTTTTTAACCCTCATTTGGAAGTTAGGAGGGAAAAATGCGTTATTCACAAAGAATGCCCGGTTCCGTAATGCCAGGAGCAGGCGCATACCCACAAATCCCCCAGGCACAGACGGCTGTTGCAAACAGTCAAATCCTGGGGTATTTGGGGCGAGCGTTGAGCCTGGAATTTTCGGCCGGTCAGCATTACCTCGCACAGGCTTCGCTGGCGAAATTTCGCCAAGAAATTTCATATGCCGAAGGGTTTGTGACCCTGGCAAATGAAGAGTTCCAACATGCGAACTTGATTACGGATCGTATGGTTGCACAAGGAGCCCTTCCTGCGGGGAGTGTCTTACGTCCGGCTGGACCGGCAACCAATATGGTTGAAGCTCTGAGAAGTTGTGAAGAAAGGGAAATGGCTCTTATTCAGCTTTATTCGGAAGCTTCACAATATTGCGCCAATTTTGGTGCTCAAGAAGATTTGATGCTGTTTAACCGGCTTTTGGAAGAAGAGCAATCTCAGCTTGTGAGAGTGCAGTCCTGGTTGGAAGAATATTATGGATCTTTGATGATGCAGCAACAGCCAAATAGGAGTTTTGTATGAACGAACAACGATGGAAGCTCAAAAAGAAACCCGCCAGTTTAGAGGCCCGTTTTGAATTTGAGGATTTCGAAACCCTACGGACCTTTCTCGACGATATGGCGGAAAAAGCCGAGCATCTGAATCACCACCCGAACATCAGTTTTGGTCGTGAGCATGTGTCGGTCATCATCTATTCCCAAGCGCAAGAGTTGCAGGATGTCGATTTTGCGCTGGCGGATGGCATTGATGAAGGTTTCAGTCGCGTTAATCTGCATTAAAAGGAGAGTCTTATGACGACCCCATCAGACAAAACCAAGCCGTTGACGGCGGCTCAACCGACGTCAACGGACACGGCGGAAAAACCGGTTTCAAAACCGACGCCTAAAGCGGCCCCAAAATCTGCGACGGCATCTCAAAAATCGACGCCGGCAACCACGAGTAAGAAGACTGCTTCTAAGCCGGCCGCTAAGTCGACGCCTGCACGGAAGAAGGAACCACCTGCAAAATCCAGTGGTTCCGGCAATGCCGGGCAGGAGCACATTGCGGAAACCGTCAAACGTTTTCCGAGTCGACGCGTGTGGCCGGACTAGTGTCACGTATCACGTTTTAAGTATTTCGTTAAGTTAGTTAGTCTTAGTCGTTTGGGCAGATTTTTCTGCCCGTTTTTTTATGTGCGATCGGAAAACTTAAGCCGGGGGTGCATGTGTCGGCCAGGCATTCATTGATTCGAGTCTATGGCTGCAAGTTGAAAAATCAATTTTTCATGTCGAGTGGATTTCACTAGCATGGAGTTCAGGAAAAAGCGTCCGTCATCGTAATGGAATACATGACGTCGCGATGAAGAGGATTCACGATGTGGCCTTTGGTCGGTGGATCGGATTGAGTACGAACAAAAGAGATGGCGAACAGATATGAAATGGCATGAAGCAAATGCAGAGTCCTGGAGTTGTCCGAGCATGGCAATCCTTCTCAGGAATTCGACGGAGGATTGAATATGGTGGAAACCTGTTGCGAAAAACTGGTGCACATCGTGGCGAACGGCGAATTGGAAAACGATTTGCGCGCCTTGTTTGAACAGGTATCTGTGAGCCGAGTGACGGCGTTTGATGTCAAACCCGCACAAAATGAAACCACCGGGCAAATATTGTTTTTGGTGGTGGTGGCCGAAGAACGGCTGAACCGACTGTATAACGAATTGAATGTGTATTTGGACGGCAGTATCAATTGACGGTGTTCACAGCGAATGTGGACGTGTTGACGCCGAGTTATTTTGCCTAGGGCGAATTTATGGAACGTTTGGTTTTAGCCACGGGCAACTCATATAAAGTCGCGGAAATGGCACCGGTATTGAGGCAATACGGTGTGGAGCCGCTGGCACAAAGTACTTTTTTTGACGGAGAGGTCGAGGAAGACGGTTTGAGCTTTGTGGAGAATGCCTTGAAAAAAGCCCGTTTTGCCAGTGCAAAAAGCGGATTACCGGCTCTGGCGGACGATTCGGGTTTGGAGGTGGCCTCCTTGGGAGGCTCCCCGGTATTATTTCCGCGCGTTATGCCTCGCAAGGGAGCCATAAACCGACGGAAGCAGAGAATGTCCGTCAGTTATTGGACGATTTGGATGGAAGGGACTTCAGCGAACGCAAGGCCCGTTATTCCTGTGCCGTAGTGTATGTATCGCATGAGTGCGATCCCATGCCGGTGATTGGCATCGGTCATTGGTACGGCGAGATATTGAAATCGCCACGAACGGGGCAGGGTATCGGTTATGACGATGTCATGTGGATTCCGGCGTTGGTGAAAACGGTGTCGGAACTGCCGCTGGACGAAAAGATACGTTTGAGTCATCGCACGCAAGCGATTCATTCGGTGATGACGCAATTGGAGACGAACGCTTTTTATGATTAAGCTCAGAACTTATGTTTTTTGGACGCCTTGCAGCCGCAGTTGGCTTCGTATATGGCCACGGCTTCCATGGGCTTTCTGCCGGTTGAAGGCGATGCGTGCCTGTGGGTGGAAGTGGCACCGGGGATGGCGGTGCACCGCTTGTCCGACATTGCCTTGAAAGCCTCCAATGTACGTTTGGCGCAGCAGGTGGTGGAACGGGCTTACGGTTCGATGGTGATTCACCATCGCACGCAAAGCGATGTGCTGGAATCCGGCGAGCGGATTCTTCAGCATTTACAAACACATGAATTTGATCGCCAGCAATGTCTGGTGATGTGGAATGAAACCATACGCTGCATTACCGCCGACCATGCGACCTTGATTAACCGGGATAACCGTCGCGGGTCGATGGCGTTGGCCGGACAAAGTATGTTCATTATGGAAACCGAACCGGCCGGGTACATCGTTTATGCGGCCAACGAAGCGGAAAAGGCGTCCAATGTGACCTTGGTCGAGGCGCGTGCGGTCGGGGCTTACGGGCGTCTGATCATGTGTGGTAAGGAAGCGGATATCAATGAAGCCGCCCGTGCCGCAACGCAGGCTTTGGAAGGTTTACAGTGCCGGCCGGATAACCGGTAATAATCGTAACGTTATGTTATTCATAACAATAAATTAGTTTTTGAATCCGTTTTTAGGATAGGGTTTAAATCGTTTGGGGTGATATTGGGGGTGGGAATGAGTGAACATTTAAATAAGGCCACGTCAAATTTTTGATTCGGCATGCTTCCCTTCGGCAAATTCAAGTGTTTGAGTGTGTGGCGAGAAATCTCAGTTTTACGCGTGCCGCCGAAGAGTTGTATTTGACGCAACCGACGGTTTCCTCGCAGGTTAAAAGTCTGGCGGAAGCCATCGATATGCCGCTTTACGAGCAGGTGGGGCGGCAGATTTTCCTGACCGAAATCGGTGAAGAGGTGGCGTGTAGCTGTCGTGGTATCATCGATCAGTTATCCAATCTGGAAATCATGCTGGACGATTTCCGTGGGTTGAAACGGGGGCGTCTGCGCGTTGCGGTTATTACCACCGCCAAATATTTCGCGCCGGTCGCGCTGGGTAAGTTTTGCAAAAATATCCCGACATCGAACTGAGCCTCAAGGTCGGCAACCGTAATACCATTCTGAAGCGTATTGACCGTAACTTGGATGATTTGTACATACTCGGTCAGGTGCCGAGCATGGACATGGATCTGGAGGCGATTCCGTTCGCGCCGAACCCGTTGGTCATTATCGCGCACGCCAACCATGAACTGGTGGGCACCAAGGTCAGTTTGAAGCGTTTGGCAAAGGAACCTTTCATCATGCGTGAAAAAGGATCCGGCATTCGCTCGGCGGTGGAAGACCTGTTCGCGCAACACGGTTTGACGGTGAAAGAGCGCATGATGCTGGAAACCAACGAAGCCATCAAGCATTGTGTCATGGGAGAACTGGGCGTGGCTTGTGTGTCCGAGCATGCATTGGATCTGCTTAGCCCGGGCGCGAGAATCGCCAAGCTGGATGTGGAAGGTTTCCGATTCATAAGGAATGGAATATCGTTTATCCGAAAACCAAGTCTCTGTCGTTATTGGCGGAAGAATTCCTGAAGTTCTTGCAAGCCCATGGCGACCAATACCTGGAATTGGATATGGATGAAAAACCGGCATTGGATAAACCTGCGGAGCCTTTGAAGTCCGCATCCTCATAAAACTGTCATCCAAACTGTCTCAGCGGCCGGTAAACTGAATCGCTTAATGAATCGTTTATGTTGTCGTTGAGGATTTGCCCGGCATGTCATTGCCCACCTTTTTAGCCCGTTGGGCCACTACAGTTTCCATCTTTACACAGTTTCTAAAGCTCGGCTTGACCAGTTTTGGCGGCCCGGCGGCTCATATCGGTTTTTTCATCAAGCGTTTGTGGTTCGACAGCGTTGGTTTGATGACAGCATTTTTGCGCGTTGGATTGCCTTGTGTCATCTTTTGCCCGGGCCTTCCAGTTCGCAATTGGGGTTTTTAATCGGTTATCAACGCGGTGGTTGGCCCGGTGCCGTCGCCGCGTTTGTCGGCTTTACCTTGCCTTCGGCCATGATGATGTTGGGTTTGGCGTACGGCTGGTTCTGGCTGGACGACACCTGGCAGCCGGTTTGGCATGCGTTGGTGCTGGTGGCCGCCGCCATCGTCATTCAGGTCACTTGGCAGATGAGTCGACAATTCTGCCAGCCTGGTCACTTCGGCTCCTGGCGTTGTTGACGGCGCTCGGACTGATGCTTTGGCCGTCGGTGTGGGCACCGGTGGTTTTATTGTTAGGATTGGGCATTATCGCCACGCTTTTCAAACACCGTTTCGGTTTTCTAGCGGCGGTGGCGACCTCTCATAACTCGGTGGATTCGGGCGAACGGACACCCGCGTTTGAATCGCGCAGGCCATCCATCAAGACCGGCTGGAGCTTGATCGTTTTAGCGATTGGCTTATTGGGAATTTTGCCGTTATTGGCATGGATGGACGAGCGTATCTGGTCGATCGGAGATGGCTTTTATCGTGCCGGTGCGCTGGTGTTCGGCGGCGGACATGTGGTCCTGCCCATGTTGGAATTGGAGTGGGTGCAAACCGGACGCGTGACCGAATCGCAATTTTTGGCCGGTTACAGTTTGGCGCAAGCCTTGCCGGGCCCCTGTTTACCTTTGCGACCTATTGGGCGGCGTCTGGCCGTTGCTCGGCCGCGGTCGTGGCGACGCTGGCGATTT
>LZQR01000098.1_pt1 | contig 23675 bp, 29 predicted proteins | sample 768601 | NCBI WGS metagenome assembly LZQR01 (sample SAMN05207299, study PRJNA324521) | oil field metagenome | isolation source: sample BH-FW-24 from oil reservoir | place: India: Bombay High | collected 2015-12-04
AATGAAGAGGCCTATTATTCCGCTCTTGGTGTGATTGCCGGGTTCTGGCAGCCGCGCGGCATTGTCGGCGACATGGGGGGCGGCAGTCTGGAGCTGGTGGAAATCGCCGACAACAAGCCCGGCACGGGAGCGACGTTCCCCCTTGGCGGGCTGCGGCTTTCGGAAGAGGCCGAAGGCAAGATCGCCAAGCGCAAAAGATCACCGAAGCGGCTCTCAAGGACTTCCAGTGGCCTGACCTGGCTCCCGGTGAACGGACATTCTATGCCGTCGGCGGCACGTGGCGGTCGCTGGGCCGTCTGCATCTGATGCAGAACAATTACCCGCTGCACGTGATGCACAATTATGAAATCAGTGCGGAAGAGGCGATTGCCTTCTGCAAGCGTATCGCCATTCCGAACCTTGAAGGGGTGGAACTGGCGGAGATCGTTTCCAAACAGCGCCGTCCTCTGGTGCCGATCGGTGCAGTCGTGCTGGAACAGGTGCTGACGTCGATGAAGGCGGAGCGCCTGGTCTTTTCCGCAACCGGTGTTCGTGAAGGCCTGCTCCATGAAAAGCTGCCTTTGGAAATGCAGGCTCATGACCCGGTAATTGAAGCTGCGCGCGAGCTGTGCACGCTACGTGCGCGCTCACCTGCGCACGCGGAAGAGCTGATTGTCTGGACGGACAAGCTGTTCAAGGAACTTGGCATCGAGGAAACCGCCAACGAGACACGGCTTCGCCACGCGGCGTGTCTTCTCTCTGACATCGGCTGGCGCGCCCATCCCGATTATCGCGGCGAGCAGAGCCTCAATATCATTTCGAACGCATCTTTCGTCGGGCTGGATCACGCCAGTCGCGCTTATCTTGCAGCAGCCGTTTTCTATCGCCACCAGGGTCTGCGCGAGGGCGATCTTTCGCCGGTCATCCGGGAGCTGTTTACGGACCGTCTGCGCATCCGCGCCAAGGTTCTTGGCGCTACCATGCGGGTGGCATCTCTTTTGAGTGCTTCCATTGCCGGCATGTTGCCGAAGGTCGGCATCACCAAATCGGAAACAGGGTTGTCGCTCGATCTCGGCAAGGACTTGCCGACCTCGACGGTGAACGCCTGCGCAAGCGTGCAAACCAGCTCAGCAAGGTCATCGATGTCGATGTTGCTGTAAACGCCGGCTGATTTCTGGAGTGCTGCGGAACCGAGACTGAGAAGGCAGGCGCAGAGTTTACTCTGCCGCTTCCGATTCAACGTTCGCCTGCCGCGGCTGATCAATCGCGACGATCTGACGATCCTGGAAGGCGAGGGCGACTTCGCCGCGCTTCAGCTTGAGCGCGGTTTCGCCGAAAAGCTCGCGCCGCCAGCCCTTCATGGCTGCCACATCGGCAGCATCATCCGCGGCAATCTTTTCTAGATCATCCACCGTGGCTATGACCTTGGCAGCAACGCCATGTGCCTCGCTGACAAGTTTCAGAAGAACCTTCAAGAGATCGACAGCGGCCGCTGACCCGTCCGGTGCCTGTCGACCTTTCGGTAGTTTCGGCATTTCGTTCTTGGGAAGCGAAACGGCCCGTCTGACGGCTTTCAGGATCTCGTCTGCGGATTTTGAACGTTCGAAGCCGCGCGGAATGGTCCTGAGGCGCGCGAGCGATTCTGCGTCCTGGGGCTGCTGAGCTGCGAGCTCGTAGATGGCATCGTCCTTGATGACGCGGCTGCGCGGAACGTCGCGTGATTGCGCTTCCCGTTCGCGCCAGGCTGCAACTTCCATCATCACGGCCAGTTCAACCGGCTTGCGCACTCGAAGCTTCAGCCGTTTCCAGGCCTGTTCGGGATCCGTACGGTAGGTGTTGATGGATGTCAGCACCTGCATTTCGTCCTGAACCCAGTGGCTGCGGTCCTGTTCGGCGAGATTCGCTTTCAGGAACTGATAGGCGTCGCGCAGATGCGTGACGTCCGCCAGCGCATAATCCAGTTGCTTTGCCGTCAGCGGCCTGCGGGCCCAGTCGGTGAAGCGGGACGACTTGTCGATCCGGGCACCGGTCACCTTGTAGACAAGCTGGTCGTAGGAAATGGAATCACCAAAGCCGCAAACCATGGCCGCGACTTGAGTGTCGAACAGCGGGGCCGGGATAAGTTCTCCCAGATGATAGATGATTTCGATGTCCTGGCGGGCAGCGTGAAAAACTTTTGTCACATTGCCGTCGCGCATAAGCTCGAAAAAGGGCTCAAGGTCCAGCCCTTCGGACAGGGCATCGACGATGAAGGCCATGTCAGGCCCTGCCATCTGGATGACGCAGAGCTTGGGCCAAAAGGTTGTCTCACGGAGAAACTCCGTGTCGACAGTCACGTAATCATGAGCGGCAAGACGCTGGCACGCAGCGGCGAGATCTTTTGTTTTTGTAATCACATGCATGGTGACGGACAGCTATACCCGAGTTCTGCCGCTTTGTCGCCACGAAATGGTAATTTTCGCGCTTGAAGCTCTTGAAAAGGCGCATTTTGTGCGCCTATGTTGAAGCTTAAGCGAGCGTCCGCAAAAGAACACACAGGGGAGTGGAAATGCGCAAGATACTGGTGGTGAATTCAAAGGGCGGTTGCGGCAAGACGACCCTCGCCACGAATCTTGCCGTTGCGCTCGCCGCCCGTGGCGAAGATGTTGCACTTGCCGATGCGGACCGGCAGAGTCGAGCCTTTCCTGGGTCAAGCGCCGCCCAAAGGGCCTGGCGCAGATCGAAGGTCTCAACTGGAGCAAGGAGGAGGCTATCGGTGACAAGGACAAGCATCTGGACGCCATTGTCATCGACGGACCCGGCGGGCTTCGATCGGAGCTGGCCAAGAACCTGATTGCGGAGTCGTCCGATATCATCGTTCCGGTGCTTGCATCCGCCTTCGACTGGGACGCCACCTTGAAGTTTCTCGACGGCATTTCCGATATCAAGCGCGTGCGCAAGGGCAAGGCCGATATTCACGTGGTTGCAAACCGGATCGATCGCCGGTCAAACCAGGTTGCCGATCTGGAGCAGTTGCTCGCCAAGAAGGGCTATCCGCTGCTTGCCCGGATTTCTGATCGGGTGATATATGCCCGCCATGCCGCAGCCGGGTCTGGCGTATTCGACTATTCCGATGCCAGTTCTCACGAGATCCGCGGCCAGTGGCATCCACTGTTGCAAGCAGTCGACGCCTGAGAGAAATTCCCGAACCGTTTCGCGTTCAAAAGGGGAGAGGCAAGCCTACCGCAAGCCTTTCCCTTGACTTTCGTCCCGCAACATGGATTGTGCAGCCGGACTCGGCCTGCCTCCAGCGGGCCGTAACGATTTTCTATGCCAAGAAAAATGTCGAGGAATTAGAATGCACCCCTACCGTAGTCACACATGCGGTGACCTCCGTCTGTCCGACGAAGGCCAGACTATCCGTCTTTCCGGCTGGGTCCACAGGGTCCGCGATCATGGCGGGGTGCTGTTCATCGATCTGCGCGATCACTACGGTGTCACCCAGTGCGTGGTCGACCCGACTCTGCGGCCTTCAAACTGGCCGAAACCGTGCGTTCCGAATGGTGTATCCGCATCGACGGCAACGTGAAGAAGCGTACTGACGAAACCATCAACGCCGAACTTCCGACCGGTGACATTGAAGTCTTCATCCGCGAGATGGAAATCCTGGGTGCGGCGAAGGAACTGCCGCTGCCGGTCTTCGGTGATCTGGACTATCCGGAAGAAGTTCGTCTGAAGTACCGTTTCCTGGATCTGCGCCGCGAGAAGCTGCACCAGAACATGATCCTGCGCTCCAATGTGGTGCGCGATCTGCGTGACCGCATGTGGAACATCGGCTTCAACGAATTCCAGACGCCGATCATCACGGCATCTTCCCCTGAGGCGCGCGTGACTTCCTGGTTCCGTCTCGTCTGCACCCCGGCAAGTTCTACGCCCTGCCGCAGGCACCGCAGCAGTTCAAGCAGCTGCTGATGGTCTCCGGCTTCGACAAGTACTTCCAGATCGCGCCGTGTTTCCGCGATGAAGACCCGCGTGCCGATCGTTCACCGACCGACTTCTACCAGCTCGACATGGAAATGTCCTTCGTCACCCAGCAGGACGTGTTCGATACCATCGAGCCGGTGATTGCAGGCTGCTTCGAGCGTTTCGGCAACGGCCGTCCGGTCAACCGCGACTGGCCGCAGATTTCCTACAAGGATTCAGCGCTCTGGTACGGCACCGACAAGCCGGACCTCAGAAACCCGATCAAGATGGAAATCGTCTCCGAGCATTTTGCAGGATCCGGTTTTGCAATCTTTGCCAAGCTGCTGGAGCAACCGGGCACCGAGATCCGCGCCATCCCGCACGAAGGGTGGAAGCCGCAAGTTCTGCGACCGCATGAACAAGTTCGCGCAGGAGCAGGGCCTGCCGGGCATGGGCTACATCTTCTGGCGCAAGGCTGAAGACGGTTCCATGGAAGCTGCCGGTCCGCTGGCCAAGAACATTGGTCCGGAGCGCACCGAAGCGATCCGCACCCAGCTGGGTCTCGACGTCGGTGATGCGCCTTTTTCCTCGGCGGCAAGCCGAAGCAGTTCGAGCCGGTCGCAGGCAAGGCCCGTGTCATCATCGGCGAAGAGCTCGGCCATACCGACAAGGACCGGTTCGAATTTGCCTGGATCGTGGATTTCCCGATCTACGAGCGCGACGAGGAAACCGGCGAGATCGATTTCGAACACAACCCGTTCTCCATGCCTCAGGGCGGAATGGAAGCTTTGGAAGGCGATCCTCTGGAAGTTCGCGGGTATCAGTACGATCTGGCCTGCAATGGTCACGAGCTGGTTTCCGGCGCGATCCGGAACCACAAACCGGAAATCATGTACAAGGCTTTCGAAATTGCCGGCTATCCGGCTGAGGAAGTCGACAAGCGCTTCGGCGGCATGGTCAATGCATTCCAGTATGGCGCTCCTCCGCACGGCGGCTGCGCGGCCGGCATCGACCGCATGGTCATGCTGATGGCTGATGAAGCCAACATCCGTGAAGTCATGCTCTTCCCGATGAACCAGAAGGCGGAAGACCTGATGATGGGCGCACCGAGCGAAGCGACATCGGCTCAGCTTCGCGATCTGCATTTGCGTCTGAACTTGCCGGACGCCTGATAACAACCTACTTGCGGGTAACCGTTAAATAGGGATAACCCTCTGCAACAGAGGCTTGAGGCCGGCCTAGCCGGCCTCAGTCATGCTAAGCTTAGCGAGTTTTTGGAAAGGCGGCTTACAGTGCTCAACCCTGCAAAATGGGAGATCTGGAACGATCCGGATGGCACGGTCCAAGTCATCAAGCGCCTGTTGAGCGAAAATCTCCGGGCCTACATACCACGCTACATGGTGGCCTTCGTTTTCATGGGCATGGTAGCGGCGACGACCGCCGCAAGTGCCTGGATCATGAAGGATGTCATCAACGAGGTGTTCATCAACCGCGACAAGGCGATGATCTATGTCATCGCCGGAGCGGTCATCTGCATCTTCACCCTCAAGGGCGCTTCGACCTACGGTCAGATGGTCGCTCTCTCAAGGGTAGGCAATGCGATTGTTGCCGACCTTCAGAACCGCTTGTTCAAGCGGCTGACCATGCAGGACCAGGCCTACTACGACCGGATGTCCTTGCCGGAACTGGGCATTCGCGTGAACACGGGTGCCGGCAGTGCCCGTTCGGTCATCGACATGATCGTGCTCAGCCTTGGCCGGGATATTCTGACCCTGATCGGTCTCGTCGGCGTGATGATTGTCCAGGATCCCCTGATGAGCCTGCTCGCACTGGTGATCATGCCGCCGATCGTCGTCGGTGTCAGTTTTCTGGTCAAGCGTGTGAAGACCTATGCCAAGCGGCAGGTGGTTTCGAACGCCAAGATCGGCTCGACCCTGCAGGAAACCGTACTGGGTATTCGCATCGTCAAGGCTTTCCGAATGGAGCAGACGATGCAGCAGCGGATGGCGACATCCGTCTCTGAAGTCGAGCGCCAGTCCAACAAGATTGCGGCGCTAACGGCGCGGACATCCCCGCTGATGGAATCCCTCGGCGGGTTCGCGATCGCACTGGTTATCTTCTACGGTGGATATTCGGTGGTGGAACTGGGCAAGGATCCCGGCGCGTTCTTCGCATTCATCACTGCCCTGTTGCTTGCGTATGATCCGGCGCGCGTCTGGCCCGTCTGAATGTCAATCTCAGCAAGGCACTGGTCGGGGTTCGTCTGATGTACGAATTGATCGACGAGCAGCCGGATCTGGAGCAGGTCGAAAATGCACCGGACCTCAAGGTTGATAGCGGGCAGATCGAACTGAAGGACGTCAAGTTCTCCTATGGCGAAGGCGCTGCCCTGAACGGGCTGACCTTGACGGCTGAGGGCGGCAAGACAACGGCACTGGTTGGTGCATCCGGCGCCGGGAAATCAACGGTCTTTGCCTTGATCGAGCGTTTCTACGATCCGCAGCAAGGTACGATCTGCGTTGACGGCCAGCCGATCAAATCGGTGACGATGAGTTCCCTGCGCCGTAACATTGCCTACGTCAGTCAGGACTCCTACCTCTTCAACATCAGCATCCGCGACAACATCGCAATCGGCAGGCCCGATGCCACGCAGGAAGAGATCGAGGCGGCGGCAAAGGCGGCAAACGCCCATGACTTCATCCTCGAATTGCCCGAAGGCTACAACACATTGGCAGGCGACGGTGGCGGCCGGTTGTCCGGCGGTCAGCGCCAGCGGGTCGCTATCGCGCGCGCCATGCTGCTTGATGCGCCGATCCTGTTGCTGGACGAGGCGACCTCCGCTCTCGACGCGGAATCCGAGGCCAAGATCCAGTCCGCGCTCGAAACACTGATGGAAGGCCGCACGACGCCTTGTGATCGCCCACCGGCTCAGCACGGTTCGCCACGCGCACAAGATACTCGTTCTGGACAGGGGCCGCGTCCTTGAAAGTGGCACGCATGACGAATTGTTCGAGCACGACGGCATATATCGGCGCTTGTGCGAACTGCAGTTCCAGAGCCGGAACGAGGCAGCCGAGTAAGCCTGCATTCTTGAACGCACAAACAAGAAAAGCCCGGACAAGGTCCGGGCTTTTTGCTGTTTGAAGGCAGAGTTACTGGTTGGCGGTGATGCCGACCGAAAGGATCTGCGGGATCATCTGGGGCGCGAACATCGCCGTTCCCATGATCTGGGACAGGGGAACCGGCGCGCCAGGTGCCGCCGTCAGTTCCAGCGAACCTGGGGTGTTCAGGAACTGGGTCACAGCCTGAGCGACCTTGCCTTCCAGTTCCTTGTTCTGCAGCATGCCAAGCATCATCGGCAGCGTGCCGGTGAGGCCAGCTACATAGGTTGGCGTGTCAACACCGGCCTTTTTCGATTCCTGATCCAGAACGCGTCCGGTCAAAGAGGCGTCATCCAGCCGGATCTTGGCATTTTCGATGGTCACGTTCTGCAGAAGCGCCATCGCTTCTTCCGGCTTCTCCGACTTTTCGTTGAGCTGGGTGACCACTTCGCGGGTAACCCCGCCCATGGAGAAGGAAAGCGACAGGCTGGCGGCTTCCTTGGCATCGATCTTGAGTTCTGGGACCACAAGCGTGGCTGCTTCCGGATCCCATTTGCCTGAACCGGCAACATCAACAGTCAGGGTTTCATAACCGAGATCCGTGAGCGACTTGGTTTCCTTCGATTCCAGTTCCTTCACATCAATCGTGGCGCCGGTCACGGCGAAACTGCCGGCCGTCGGAAGATCGCCGTCCATGGCATCGATCGAAGAGGAGATTTTTACGATGTCGGCAATCTGGTTGTCTTCATCGCGGATCTGGATGCTGTTGGCTTCAAACGTCTTGTAGCCGGGCCCGACCGGCGGCGTATCGGACGCAGCTTCTTCCGGCGTGGGCAGGAGAAGTTCCGTAACCTTGAGGTCTGCCAGCGACATGCCGCCGTCCTCCGCCGTGAGCTGAAGGTTGCTCATGTCGAGACTTGCCAGTTTGAGCCGGCCGTCAGCCTGGATTTCGCCACCTGTCAGGACGGTGGAAGCGATGGTGACGCTGGCGCCTTCCTCGTCTTCCTTGCTGATGACGATATCGCTGAGCGTGACGGCGCCACCTGCTTCGTCAACCGAACCATAGCTCTCGACAGTGCCTTTTTCAGCGTCCAGCAGCGACAGGAACGCGTCGGCAATCTCGTTCCCGGACGGATCGAAGGCAAGAGCCGGAGAGGCTTGTAGAGCGAGCAGACTGACAGCGGCTGTCAGACCGGCTGCGATCCGGGGCGAACGGGAAAACATCATTGAAAATCTCCACGAAATAGAGGTGATCCCACTCTGGGGTAAGTTCCACAGTGTGGCAAGGCGAAAGCCGGTTGAAGCAATAGCCGGGCTTATTCGAACAAAATATGTCCTGCGTCACACTTTCCCCGGTTGAAACGCGAAGGCCTTGTAGCCAGTGCTTTACCGGGGCTGATTGTGTCAGGCAGCTGCCTTTTCCAGGAAGGTGCTGTTGGCGCGTTCGATGTCTTCCAGTGTCGGCAGGCTGGCTTCGTTGCCCAGGTGCTGGATCGCATGGGTCGAGGCACCACGTGCAAAGCGGAAGTGTTGATCCCAGCTTCTTTCCGGCCATTGCAGGTAGGACGCAACATAGGCGCCGTGGAACACATCGCCAGCTCCATTGGAATCGACCACTTTCGACAAGGGTACATTCAGGGCCGGCATAACCTTGTCCGGACCGCCGGCTTCGTACCAGACCATGCCTTCGTCGCCGAGCGTGACTGCGCCGACGGGACAGTTCTTGGTACGCAAATACGCCAGGGTCTCGCCGGTCGACATGCCAAGCTGCTGGCAGAACCGTTCGGAAACGACCGCAATGTCGATCTGGTTCAAAAGCTCGTCCGTGTTCTCGCGCACCGCACCTCCGTCGAGAGACGTCAGAATGCCGAGGTTCTTGCATGTGGTCGCATAGTGGAGGGCTGCATCCGGCATGTGGCCATCCAGATGCAATGCCTTCATGCCGGTAAGCGTGAGGGGAGGGAAAGGATGCAGGAATTCGTTGTCGCGGCAGCGCACGATGGCACGCTTGCCTCCCTTCGGCATGATGAAGGAGAGCGAACTCTCGCGCACCTTGCGCCCGTGAATGGAAATGCCGTAGGCGCGGCCATGTCCAGGAACATCCGCGCCAGCCAGTCATCCGCCTGCGAACATAACAGTTCCGGCTTGCCACCCAGTTTGGCGCAGCAGAACGCTGCTGTTACGGCATTGCCGCCGAAACTGATCGCGTAATCCCGGGCAATCGTCTTTTCGTCGCCCGTCGGCAGCTGGTTGGTCAAAAACGTAACGTCGATATAGGCTTGTCCAATAAACAATGCCTGCATGTAACCCTCCCGAAGTCCGGCTTTTTCTCGTCTGTCCTGCAGCTAACACGGCAATGAGGCAGGTCGCTTTGATCTGAATGAAACTGCTGAATCTTCAGTCCTTGTTTACCCAGATCAGCCATGGTCAGAAAGAGTTTATTCACGAACAGGCCTGCGACTTGTCTTTCCGCTATGTTGGTTTTGTAAAAACGGTGCTGATCGCCCTTGCGCTGGCGACTGCTCCGCTTTTTGCGATCAATGTCATCCTCAACCAATATGCGGAACGCCGCGCCGTTGTCGAAATGGAAGCCATGGGAAATGTGGCCATCCATCGCGCCGAAGAAGCAATTTCCACGACCGTCTCCCTGCTGCAGCGCCTGGACCGTGACGACGTGCAAACCTGTAGCGCCGAAGACCGGGGTATCTACGAAAAACAGATCGTCGAGCACGGCATGATCGATGCCATCGGGCTGGCGGACGCGGCCGGTCAACGCATGTGCATCATTCCGGATCGAGATCTGGCCGGGAAGGTCGTTCTTCCTCCGATGCGCGAAGACGGCCCGCTGGTCGGTATCGGCATGCTGGACCGCAACTACCTCGGGGCTCGCGCAGCGGTAATCAGCTGGGATCTCAAGGACCAGACCCGTCTGTTCGCGGAAGTGACGCCCGCCGTCATTGCCATCGACCCCGGCCCGGAATATCTGCGCTCCTATCGCAGAGCCGAACTGCGCCTCGGCAACAATCTGCTCTGGTACAGTATCGGCGGTTATAACTCCGAGGCGACCGATCCTTCGCAAATCCTGTCTGTCGAGGTCTCCTCGCAGCTTTATCCGCTGGTCGCGACGATCACCGCACCGATTTCGGCCGCCGGCAATGTCGTGCAGGATCTGAAGGTTGTTGCGGCCGCGCCTGTGCCGGCATTGCGCTTCTATTCGTTGCCATCGGCGTCTGGTTGTCCTGGCGTCCGGAGCGGAGGCCGACGACGAATTCATCGCCGCGATCCGCAATGGCGAATTCATTCCCTATTATCAGCCTGTCATGGACATCGAGAGTGGCCGGTTGCGCGGCTGCGAGATCCTGATGCGCTGGCGCCGTCCAAACGGCATGATCGTTTCGCCAGGCCAGTTCATGCTTATGCCGAAAACAACGGACATATCTTCGACATGACCCGGCACATGATGCGCGTGTCGTCGGAGGAAATCGGCGACCTTTATGGCGACAACCCGGACTTGAAGCTGTCGATCAACCTTTTCGCGGGGCACTTCCTGGATCGCGAAATCATTTCCGACATCCGTTCGATCTTCGAAAAGTCCCGGATTTCCTTCCAGCAGATCGTCGTGGAAGTGACCGAACGCCATCCGCTGGAAGATATGGAACTCGCCCGCAAGATCATCGCGGAATTGCAGGCCCTGGGTGTGCGTGTGGCGCTGGACGACGTTGGCACCGGCCACGGCGGCATGGCTTACCTGCAGAAGCTGGGCGTCGACATCATCAAGATCGACAAGATGTTCATCGATACCATCGGGTCGGACGACAACTCGACGACCATCGTCGATTCCATGGTCGAACTGGCCGACAATCTGGGCATGGGCATCATTGCCGAAGGTGTCGAGATGGAAGAGCAGATCGACCGGTTGCTTGAACTTGGCGTTACCGCTGCCAGGGGTACTTCTTCGCAGCCCCCATGCCGGCCGATGAATTCATCGCCTTTGCAGAACGTACCGATGAAGAAGCCAATGAGCGTTCGCGGCTTGCAGCGGAAGCTGCCGCCGCAGAACAGGCGGCAAATGAAGCTGCAATGCGCAAGAACGCTGCAGCCTGATCCGAGCTCCCAGCTGGTTGCTTTTCTTTACCTGGATCGATCTCGAAAAAAATCTGGTTCTGTCGGTTGGCACAGGCTCTTGCCCATGCCAGTTTTTGGGGTGTCCGGCTGCCTGGACACACTTTGAGTGTGAGCAGGATGAAAAAGCTGGCGAACTTATGCCAGCGTGCCCTCTTGTCTGTACCGGCTGGACGGTATAAATAGCGCGAAACTGTACTGACTGGACGGTATAGAAATGGCCGCGCGTTCGACACGCAACTCACATGAATCAAAATCGGAAATACTGAAGGCTGCACTCGAAGTCGTGGAGACGCTCGGGGGCGCAAAGCCTCACATGGATGCCGTGGCCGAGGAAAGCGGCTTTTCGAAAGGTGGGGTGCTCTACAACTTTCCCACCAAGGACGCGCTGATTACAGGCATGGTGGAATTCCTTGCGGGCCAGTTCGAAGCCGAAGTGTCCGCTGCGCGGGAGCGGAACCTTTCTTCCGAATGCCCGACCTTGAGCGCCATGATCGAAGTCACCGAAGGCTGGCTGAGTGAGCAGCGGGATCTTGCGCAGGCCATGCTGGCCACGAAAGCAGACCGTCCCGACCTGAGTGAACCCTTCATGGGCGTGAAATCCCGTATGAAGGCGGCCATCGAAGCTGAACTTTCCGACCGCGGCAAAGCCTGGGCAATCTGGGCGTGCCTGGAAGGTCTGCATTTCTCCGAGGCGCATTGCGTCACGATTTCACAGATGAAGAACGCGCGCTGGTTTTCAGGACCTGCGCAAGCGTCTGACCCAACTCCAAGACTAGAACGGAAGACCAAATGCTGGCACTTCACAAAGCCCCAATCCGCCGTTGGGTCGCCCTCCTGTTTGCTGCGGGATGCTCACGGCCTGCCAGGAAGACGCAGTTGATCCGGTTTCCGAAGCAGAAGCAAAGCTTCACGCCGCGCCGAGGCCTGCGAAGATCTTTACGGTGACAGACCAGATAGGTTTGCTGGAGCGGCGGTTCGCGGGCCGGGTTGCGGCGGTAAAGACCGTCGACTTGTCCTTTCAGGTGCCGGGCAAGCTTGTTGCGCTTCCGGTTCTGGAAAGCCAGCGCGTGAAAGAGGGCGACCTGATCGCCACGCTGGACACGACTGACTACGACCGTGCCGTCCGCGAGGCGACGATCAATGCCGAGCAGGCAAAGAGGGAACTCGACCGGCTGGAAACCCTGCGCGAACGCTCCGTGATCTCACAGTCCGCCTACGACGAGCAGAAGAACAAGCACGACCTTGCGCTTGAGACGTTGAAGGAAGCCAAGCAGAACCTCGAATACACCACGTTGAAAGCACCTTTCGACGGGATCGTCTCTGTACGACTGGTCGACAATTTCACCACGGTCAGTGTCGGCACACCGGTTGTGCGGCTTCACGATGTGTCGGAAGTGCAGGTGGACATCAACGTTGCCGAGGCGCTGTTCGGACGGGTATCTGAGTCTGAAGTGGCCTCGATCGAGGCAAGGTTCCCGGCCTATGGCGACAAGCTGTTTCCGCTGACCTACCGCGAGCATTCCAGTCAGGTCGATGATGTGGCGCAAACCTATCGTATCACCCTTGCCATGCCTCGCGACGGCGCAGAGCAGCTGTCACCCGGCATGACGGCTTCTGTCACCGTGAAGTTTCTGCCGGAAGGTCTGGAGCTGGGAGAACAGTTCCTGGTGCCCTCAAGTGCAATTGCAGTCGACGGTGATGGAACGCCTACGTCTGGAAATTCGATACAGATACAGGCGCCGTGTCCAAGAACCCGGTCGAAATCGGCACGGTCATGGGCGACTTCATTCCGGTCCGCTCCGGCCTGGAAAAAGGCGATGACATCGTTTCCGCCGGCGTCGCCTATCTCAGCGACGGCCAGGTCGTGCGGCGTTTGAACTGATCCGGTTCCGGACAGGCAAGAGGATCAGAAACCTTGGATATTGCACGCTACTCCATTCAAAAGCCGGTCAACACCTGGATGATCGTGATCATGTCGCTTCTGGGCGGGCTCTGGGGCCTGTCCACTGTGGGCGGCTGGAAGATCCTGCGTTCACCATCAAGCAGGCTCAGGTGATCACCAGCTATCCAGGCGCAACTGCGGCTGAAGTCGAAAACGAAATTACCGAAAACCTCGAAACGGCCATCCAGCAGATGCCGCAACTGGATCTGATCACATCCGTGTCGGAGCCCGGCTTGTCGCGCATCAGCGTCGAAATCAAGCAACCTACGACGGCGAGGAATTGCCTCAGGTCTGGGACGAATTGCGGCGCAAGGTCAATGACGAGGTCCGGAACCTGCCGACAGGGGCGGGAACGCCGCTGGTCTATGACGATTTCGGCGATGTTTATGGCCTTTTCTACGCCTTCACTGCTGACGGTTATACCAACCGGGACATTCGCGACACGGTCAAGCGTATCCGGCGCGAACTCCTGACGGTTCCCGGGGTCGGCAAGGTGGAAGTTGCCGGCGAACCGCAGGATGTCATCTACCTGAATGTCAATCAGGACAAGATGGCCGGGCTCGGCATCACCTTCACCGATGTGATCGGTGTGCTGGATGCGGAAAACCGTATTCAGACCAACGGGTCGGGTGTTTCAGGTGACAAACGCATTCGCCTCATGACGGCTTCCGCCTTTGACGACTTCCGCGGCATTCAGGATCTCGTCATCGGCAGGGCAGGGTCGACGGCAATGATCCGCCTGTCCGACATCGCGACGCTGGAGTTGGGCGAGCCGGAAAAGCCGGACAGGTTGATACGCCACGATGGCCATGCGGCAGTGACGATCGGCGTGTCCCAGGTCGATGGCACCAATATTGTCGAAGTCGGCGAACGGGTGATCGAGAAGCTTGCCGCCGTCGAAGCGCAATTGCCGGTCGGCATGCAGATCCATCCCATCTACGAGCAGAATATCGTGGTCGATGAATCCGTAAACGGCTTCATCATGAACCTTGCGGCCTCCGTCGTGATCGTGATCGGTGTTCTGGCGCTGTTCATGGGGTGGCGCGCGGCAATCGTGGTCGGCACGGTGCTTCTGTTGACCGTGATGGCCACCGTTCTGTTCATGCGCATCTTCGCCATCGAGATGGAGCGCATCTCGCTCGGTGCGCTTATCATTGCCATGGGCATGCTGGTGGACAACGCCATCGTGGTGGCGGAAGGCATGATGATCAACATGCAGCGTGGCCAGAAGGCGATCGAGGCGGCCAGCCGCGTCGTCGCTCAGACCATGTGGCCCTGCTGGGGCAACCGTCATTGGCATCATGGCATTTTCCGGCATCGGCCTGTCGCCGGATGCTACCGGTGAGTTTCTGTTCTCGTTGTTTGCCGTGATCGGAATATCGCTGCTGTTGTCGTGGGTCTTCGCGATCACTGTGACCCCGCTGTTCGGCAAGTACTTCTTCAGAACCGCCACCGGCAATCTGGACGATCATGACCCTTACAAGGGCATTCTCTACAAGGCCTATCGCGGGATTCTGATCGGTTCCCTGCATGTCCGGTTGCTGACCGTCGCCGCCCTTGTCGGGATCACTGTTGTCTGTGTCATGGCCTTCGGCAACGTGAAGCAGGCCTTCTTTCCTGACAGCAACACACCGATCTTCTATGTCCATTACTGGTCACCCCAGGGAACCGATATCCGGTCGACCGAGGCGGACCTGAAGGAGATGGAGAAAATCGTCCTTTCGGATGAACGGGTGGCAACCGTCACAAGCTTTGCGGGCGGTGGTGCAACGCGTTTCATGCTGACCTACGCACCGGAAGACGCCAACCCGGCCTATGGCCACATGATCATCCGGACGCATGATCGTGAAGAGATCGACATGCTGGTGCTTGAGTTGAGGGAGCAGTTCGCCGAACGTTTCCCGTCTGCTCAGATCATCACCAAGCGCCTGGTGTTCGGTCCCGGTGGCGGTGCCAAGATCGAGGCACGGTTCTCCGGTCCGGATGCCGATGAGCTCAAGCGGCTCGGCAACGAGGCGCAGGCGATCTTCGCGATGCCTGACAACAAGCTTGCAGACGTCAACACGAACTGGCGCCAGCGCGAACTTGTCGTGCGGCCGATCTTCGATGAAGACCGCGCCCGAATTTCCGGCGTGACCCGCGAGGAGCTGTCGGTCGCCCTGCAGTTTTCAACTGAAGGCATTCGTGTCGGCTCCTACCGAGATGTCGACGAGAGCATTCCGATTGTCGCCCGCAAGGCCGAACAGAACGGCATCTCCGTGAACGAGAGCGTGTCGGACTCCCTGGTCCTGAGCAGCAATGAACGTCGCTATGTGCCGATCGAGCAGGTTGTGCGGGAATTCGTGATGGAGCCTCAGGATACGCTCATCCATCGCCGTGATCGCGTGCGCACACTTACGGTGAAGGCTGAGAGACTGCGGGCGAAACCGCGACAGCTGCTCTTGCAAGGTCCGTCCCCAAATCGAGGCCATCGAGCTGCCGCCGGGCTATGCGCTGGAGTGGGGCGGTGAATATGAAAGCACCAACGATGCGCAGGAATCTCTGGGTGCGCAGCTGCCGCTCGGTTTCCTGGTCATGCTGATCATCTCGATCCTGCTGTTCGGCTCCGTGCGGCAGCCGCTGATCATCTGGCTGATGGTGCCCATGTCGATCAATGGTGTTGCCATTGCCTTGCTGGCCACGGACACACCTTCGGCTTCATGTCGCTGCTCGGCTTCCTGTCGCTTTCCGGCATGCTGATCAAGAATGCCATCGTGCTTCTGGAAGAGATCGATCTTCTGATTGGCGAGGGCAGGGACAAGTACCAGGCAATCGTCGACGCAAGCGTCTCGCGTATGCGGCCAGTGATGCTGGCGGCGATTACCACCATCCTCGGCATGGCACCGCTCCTGTCGGATGCCTTCTTCCGGGCATGGCAGTGACGATCATGGGCGGTCTGGCGTTTGCCACCGTACTGACCCTGATTGCCGCACCTGTGCTCTATGCCCTGTTCTTCCGGGTTCGCCCGCCGAAGAAAACAAGACGAAGGCGGAGCCGTCAGTTCCGGCGGATGCTGTTCCGGCCAAGTAACCCCGAACGCGGTCACTCACAAACTTGAAAGGCGGCCTTCGAGCCGCCTTTTGTCTTTCTCTCAAATGACATCCCAACGCCAACCAACAGCGGCCCCGATGCTAGATCAGGGGACCAACCGTTGCGCCAGGGAGTGCAGGAAACACGGAAATGCCGTTCCCGTTTTCTCTATGGCTCTCCAGAGCCATCTAGTCTCGTGATATCAATATCTTGTCGACGTATCCGGACTCATTTTCTCAGTCTGCCTTTCAGCCGCGACTGAGTTTCATGTGCCGGTTGACATCCTTGTAGAGCAGATAGCGGAACTTGCCTGGCCCGCCGGCATAACAGGCTTGCGGGCAGAAGGCGCGCAGCCACATGTAGTCACCGGCTTCAACCTCGACCCAGTCCTGATTGAGCCTGTAGACGGCTTTGCCCTCCAGCACGTAAAGCCCGTGCTCCATCACATGGGTTTCGGCAAACGGGATAACGGCACCCGGTTCGAAGGTGACGATGGTCACATGCATGTCATGACGCAGGTCTTCCGGAGCGACGAAACGGGTGGTTGCCCACTTGCCGTCCGTCCCCGGCATTTCGGTCGGCTTGATCTGTTTTTCGTTCGTTACGAATGCATCCGGGGCAGCCATTCCCTCGACTGCTTCGTAGGCTTTCCGGATCCAGTGAAACCGGACTGGAGCATCGGCCGAATTTTCGACCGTCCAGGCACAACCGGCCGGTAGATATGCGTATCCGCCGTCTTCCAGTACGTGCACAGTCCCCTCGATTGTCAGTGTCAGGTTTCCTTGCACCACGAAGAGAACGGCTTCTGCATCGGTGTCCTGCTCAGGGTTCTTGCTGCCGCCGCCCGGCTGCACTTCCATGATGTATTGGGAGAAGGTCTCTGCAAATCCGGAGAGAGGGCGTGACAGCACCCAAAGCCGGGTCTTTCCCAGAACGGCAGATAACTGGTGACGATGTCACGCATCGTTCCCTTCGGGATGACGGCATAAGCTTCCGTGAAGACGGCCCGGTCGGTCAGCAGCTGGGTTTGTGGCGGGTGACCGCCGCTTGGAGAGTAGTAGGGCGATGAGGTCATGCGGGTTTCCCTGAACCGTTGCCGAAACACTGTTTCGATCTGAATTAGAAAGCGCGGCTTACGGTAAGGCAACGAAAAAGAAAACCCGCCCGCGAGGCCTGCGGGCGGGATGTCCAGCTGGATGGTCAGCGTGGTCCGGATGGCGGAAATCCGGTTGGGGCCGGGAACCCGTCCTCTTTTCGGGACGTGGTTCTAACGTGCCGAGACCATCTCGCGCTGGACTGTGCTCCTAGCGGTCTTGACGTTGTCGAGCACCTTGGGGCAGGCGGCGCCCGACGTCTGTTTCTCGCGCAGGAACGAAGCCATGCGAGCATCGATATCCTTCAGGCGGGACTGTCTGGAAGGCGTGCGCTGCAGGGCTGCAAAGGGTGAAAAGAATGGTAGGAACGGATTCATTCAAAACCTCCCGATTGGCGTTGTGTTGCCGGTCAGTAGACCAGCTGAGAGGAGCTCAGGTTGGTCTCGATCCGGGTAATCTCATCCCGTAACCGAAGCTTGAATTTCTTCAACGACCGTATGTGCTGCGTATCCGGATAAGGGTGCATTTCCTCTCTGCGGATCAGGGAATCCAGGGTGTTGTGCTGGCTGCGCAGCGACTTCAGTCTGTTGTACATCGCCTGCTCCTCTTTCGTGGGCTGTGTCTTCGACACCCTTGATATGGATACGAGGGGAGAATAGATGAAATACATTGTTTCGATTGAGTTGATAGAATTTATCTATCATTCAGGGAGGCGACATGCGGTTTCGGCCATCGTCACGGCAGCTGGAGTATTTCGTTGCACTTGCAGAAACCTTGCACTTCGGCAGGGCTGCCTCTCGCTGCCACGTCTCGCAGCCGACGCTTTCAGCGCAATTCAAGCTGCTTGAAGAGCAACTTGGCTGCACCTTGCTGGAGCGCGGCAGTGGGGGGATCAGCCTGACGGCCTCCGGTGAGCGCTTGCTGCCGCTTGCACGGCGTACCCTCGAAAATCTCGACGAAATCGTGACTGTCGCCCAGGCAGGACAATCCAATCTCGCGGTCTGATCCGCCTTGGGGTTTCGCCCACATTCGGGCCGTATTTCATGCCCTACCTGTTGCCAATCCTGAAACGTGAATTTCCGCTTCTTGAGCTCTACATCCGCGAAGACAGGCCCAATCTCCTGGAAGAGGGACTGATGTCCGGTGCGCTCGACTGCATTCTGACACCGGATTTTGCGTCATCGGATCAGTGGACGGCACAGGTGCTGTGCCGGGAAAGCGTTTCACTTGCCGTGCCGAAGTCGCACCCCTTGGCTGGTGTCGAAGTGATCCCGGTGGATATGTTGCGCGGCGAGAAGCTGCTTGCACTCGGTCAGGGGTTTCGCCTCCACAACGATGTTCAGGCGTTGGCACATGCCGCGGGTGCGGACTTTCGGCAGGACTATGAAGGCACAAGCCTTGATGCCTTGCGCCAGATGGCTTCGATCGGCATGGGACTGGCACTCTTTCCCGCCGCATACATTGCGTCCGAGTTCGGAAAGGAGCCGGATCTTCTGTTGAAGAAGATCGAGGGCTTGCCGATGCGCCGGACGATGTATCTCGTCTGGCGATGCGGGTCTTCCCGAACCACCCATTTCGAAAACCTGCTGTCCCTTGCGCTCCAGGCGGTGAACAGCATGAAAGTTGAGGGTGTCGAGCGGCCTGAAAGAGGCTCACAAAGGTAATTGGAAGCGCAAAGCCGTAAAGCAGAATTGATGGTCTCCCGTGCCACGTAATCCTCCCCATATTGCCGGTCCGCTAAAAACGTGCCAGCCTCGGAGGTACCGGCGGAGGAGGAGAGCCCCATGCCTGAAATTTCAAGCGACCGCGATTGCCAGACCGTCATTACCACTTTCGAAATGACACCGGGCACATGCTACGACCTTCTGGACGAACTGAAGGACGCCTACGAGAATTTCATTAGCCATCAGCCGGGCTTCATTGGTGCCGGGTTGCATGTCAACGATGCTCAAACCCGTATCGCCAATTATTCGCAATGGCGCCGACGGGAGGATTTCCTGGCCATGTTGCGTTCACCGGAAATGCGTGAGCGCAACCGGCGTATCAGTTCATTGTGCAAGAGTTTCGAACCGGTGATGTACGACGTCGTGGACGCCTACGACTGACCTCACCTTCATGACAGAAATCGTGATGGCGCCGGTCAGGAAGGACCGGCGTTGCACATTGCTCCGGGCTCCTGGAACAGGGACCGGAGGTTCCTTGCGGACCTCCCGCATTATTCGGAAACTTCCATGTCCTACCAGATTGTCGATTGCCGCTCGTTTGGTGCTGACCAGCTGTGCGAGGCCTTGAACATTGCTTTCTCGGATTACGTCACGCCACTGCATCTGAGCGAGAAGGATTTCCGTGAGTTTCAGCGCCAGCGCGGGTTTTCGGCAGAGCATTCCTTCGTTGCGATGGCAGGGGAAGAGATTGCAGCCTTCTGGTTTTCGAGCTTGCCGAACTCCAGTTATGGCGACAGGGCCTATACGTTGTCCGTCGGGACCAGTCCTGCGCATCGTCGCAAAGGCCTGTCGAGAAAGCTCCTTGCAGCGGTCATCGAAAAGCAGCTTGAGGTCGGTGCGAAAGGCCTGCAGCTTGAGGTCATCACGACAAACGAAAAGGCGGTTGCTGCTTATGAAGCCTTTGGCTTTCGCCGCGAAAGGACACTTGGTGTCTTTCGGCTCGTGAACATTAAGGCGCTCAAGGCGCAGGTCGGAGAGTGGGTGCCCGAGCGGATCGGGTTGAATGATATTCCCGATGATACCAGCCCCTATTTCGATACCTTGCCGACCCCCCAGAACAGTGTCGCCGGGCTTGGTGGTTTGAGCCCGGATATCCATCTTCTGGCTGTTCGCCATGACGATGAAATTCTGGGGTGGGGGGCGAGTTTTGCCGATGGCGCGGTCGCGCAGATCGCCGTTCACAAGAACCATCGTCGCCAAGGCATTGGCCGAACCTTGTTGCAGGGGCTGATGGAGGCCCTGGGCGGATCCGAACTACGGTTTGTCAACGTCGACACGGCTGCGCAAAGCGCCAACGCATTCCTGCGCCTGTCAGGTGCGGAAGAGCTGCTGCAACAATACGAAATGCGGCTTGATTGCTAAGTGCACACCAAGGTTCAGGTCTCTTGGTCGATCTTGCGGAATGGTGCGTGTTCGGCCAGCGCCTCGTTCTCGCGTTCGACGGCAAGGCGTTCGTGTTCCAGAAAATCGGCGACAGCTGATGTAGCCCTTCATGGGCGATCCAGTGGGCGGAATAGGTGGTGGTCGGCAAATAGCCGCGCGCCAGCTTGTGGGCACCTTGAGCGCCGGCTTCAACGCGCTTCAACTTGTTGGCGATGGCAAAGTCGATCGCTGGTAGTAGCAGAGTTCGAAATGCAGGAACGGATGGTGCTCGGTGCAGCCCCAATGACGCCCGAACAAGGTGTGCGAGCCGATGAAGTTGAGGGCACCGGCAATGTATTGGCCATGCCGTTTGGCAAGAACCAGCAAGGTGCGGTCAGCCAGCCTCTCATTGATCAGTGAATAGAATTTCCGGTTCAGATAGGGGCGGCCCACTTCCGTGAACCCGTGTCCATGTAGAATTTGTAGAAGGCGTCCCAATGGGCCTCGGTCAGATCGGACCCGGTAACCCATTCCACCTCAATGCCCTCAGCGCTCAGGCTTCGCGCCGCTCTTTCTTGACGGCCTTGCGCTTGCGCGACGCCAGATCTGCCAGAAAGCCATCGAAATTGTCGTAACCGTGGTTTTCCCAGTGAAACTGCTGATCGGTCCGTTGCAGATATCCTAGTTCACCCAGACTGTCCCATTCCGGTTTGGTCAGGAAAGTGGCATGCACGGATGAAGCCCCGGAGCGCTGACACACCTGTACCAGACCGGCGGCAAGCGCTTGAAGGCCCGCTTCACGGTTGACACCGGCACCTGTCAGGAACCGGCGTCCGGTTGCTGGCGTGAAGGGCACGCTGATCTGAAGTTTCGGATAATAGTGACCGCCTGCACGGTAGAAGGCGTCGGCCCAACCGTGGTCGAACACATATTCGCCTTGCGAATGGCTCTTGAGATAAGCCGGCACGGCACCGAGGACCTCGCCGCCGCTATCTTCCAGCACCATGTGTCTGGGCAGCCAGCCTGTCGCTTCCGTTGCACATCCGGAAGCCTCCAGAGCCTCCAGAAAAGCGTGGGACAGAAACGGGTTGAAATCGATGTCCTCACCGGCAAATTCGGAACTGCCGCCAAGTGCCCCGGAAAGCTCGGCCAGCGCCTCGCATTTCGGGTCTTTCTTCAAGAGCCCCCGTCCGGAAAGCTGCCAGCCTGGATTGGCCACCTGATCCCAGTTGGAGGCAGTGACATCCTTCAAGGAAGACAGGATTCGCAAGGTCGCTGTCTGTCCGCCGCCATCTGTAGCCGGGGAGTTGCCGTCCGTGGACCGGGAGGAGGTCATGCGTCAGAAAAAACCAAAGTTTGAAACCATACTCTTGATGTAGCGCTGGCATTTTGCAGTGCAAGAGGTTGATGTCGTGTAATGGTTATTTCTACAGGGAACGGGCTGCGCTCCTGTCCGGATCAAAGCCCTCGAAAACGATCTGGTCTGCGTAGCGATCGGCCTTTTCCCGTTGTTCGGTGGTCCTCACCGTCCAGGACATCAGCGGCACCTTGAACACAGAGCGCAGCAGACTGGGTCCGGCCTTTGGCAGGTCCTTGACACCGTAGGAAATGAAATGCGGGCGCGTGCGCGGAGCATGCAGGATATGGCGCAGGATGAACCGGTCGACACGGCTGTAGCGGGCATAGTCAGGTCCGGGCTCGGCGCCGTCGGCAACGATACCGCGCAGCACCGAGGCGTTGCGTGCCTTTGCAATGGACAACATGTCCGGATCGAATGACTTGATGCATGCAGGGCCCTTGTAGCCCGCCACCTGGTCCGTCACGTGCCGGACAAAGTCCATTTGCGCATCACGCGCATCAACGACTTGATCTCGACCACCAGCGGGACGCGGCCGTCGACAAGATCGAACAGGTCCTTCAGGAGCCAGAGCTTGTCTGTTCCGGTCTTCATGTGAATGCTGGTGAGCTCGGATGCGGCCAGATCGATAACCCTGCCGGTTCCCTCCGCAAGGCGCTCCAGCGTGTAGTCATGAAACACCAGAGCTTCGCCGTCTGCCGTTTCCTGAACATCCACCTCGATCGCGAAATTCTTGTCGATCGCATGCTGAATTGCGGTAGGCGTATTCTCGATGACGCCGTTGTCGGCATCGTGATAACCCCGATGGGCGATCGGGCGGGCGAAGATGGCTTCGAGTTCCGGTGTCATGGCGGGGGCTCGTCAGGAAGGAAAATGCCTCACCGGCCGGTGTGGCTTCGGGAAGAGTGTGGGGGAGGCCAGGCTCCCCGCAAGCAGTCAGTCTTCGATTTCGAAAATCGCTTCGATCTCGACAGCAGCACCGAAGGGCAGGGACGCGGCGCTGACGGCGGAGCGCGCATGGCGGCCCTTTTCGCCCATCGCTTCTACCAGGAAGTCGGATGCGCCGTTGATGACCTGCGGCTGGTCGACGAATTCGGCCGTGGAGTTCACGAAGCGACGATCTTCACCAGTCGGGCAACCTTGTCGAGATTTCCGGTGGCAGCCTTAGCTGGGCAAGCAGGTTGATGGCGCACAGCTTGGCAGCGGCCTTGCCTTCGTCGATGCCCAGACCGTCACCCAGCTTGCCGGAGATCTGAAGCTTGCCGCTTGCCATCGGCAACTGGCCGGAAACGAACAGCTGATTGCCGGTCTGCAGGAAAGGCACGTAGTTGGCCGCGGGTGCCGCCGCTTCCGGAAGGGTGATGCCAAGTTCGTTCAGCCGGGCTTCGATCGCGCTGCTCATGGGGGTCTCCAAGTTTGAGAGCTTTCGGCGTGTCTTGGCGTAATTCGTCACAGGTGACAAGGTCAAAATGGGGTGTGTACGGTAAAAGGAAACTGTGGAGGAGCTTGGTTTCGATTGCCACGGTCACCACTTGAGAAGGACGATTTGTGAAATAACAGGCCAGCGGGGCTTGGGGCATGGCTGCACATTCGCGGTAGCGGAATGTGCAGTTTGCCGCATAATGTGTGGAACCGGTCCAGGTGGCGTTTCCACCAGGACGAGAATGAGGTTTTTTTGATGCAATGCGTTCCGAAGTCAGTGTCCTCGACCGTTGGTGCGATCGTTTTGGCCGCCGCAGCTTTTGCGGTGTCTGGCGTGACCGACGCCGATGCGAGCGGCACTGTCGGCTTTAAACTCGTGCCCCATCGCGCCGTTTATGACATGAACCTGGGAGACAGCGAGGAGCAAGCCGGGATCGCGGGCCTCAACGGATCGATGCTCGCCGCAGCTTTTGCGGTGTCTGGCGTGACCGACGCCGATGCGAGCGGCACTGTCGGCTTTAAACTCGTGCCCCATCGCGCCGTTTATGACATGAACCT